>Ga0314774_1000072_pt1 | contig 92203 bp, 75 predicted proteins | sample MetaGCBIA2018_FD_204515 | JGI IMG/M metagenome (GOLD analysis project Ga0314774, IMG submission 204515) | Cryopeg brine microbial communities from Beaufort Sea near Barrow, Alaska, United States - CBIA 2018 | ecosystem: Environmental > Aquatic > Marine > Coastal | place: USA: Alaska | collected... | reverse complement strand
TAAACCGACTTACAAAGAATGTCACGATTCTTTTTGATGGAGATGCGGCTGGAATGCGCGCTTCAATTAGAGGAATTGATTTAATTTTAGAGCAAGGCTTAAATGTTAAAGTGGTGATGTTTCCGGACGGAGACGATCCGGACAGTTTTTCAAAAAAAGTAAGCAGCCAAGAGCTCAAAGAATACTTAAAACAAAATTCCAAAGATTTCATCAATTTTAAAGTGGGGTTATTGATGGAAGAAGCCCAAAATGACCCTGTTAAAAAAGCTGGATTAATTAGGGATATTGTAGTCAGTATTTCTAAAATTCCCGATCGAATTCAGCGCGAAGTGTATATTCAGGAATGTTCTCGAATCATGGATATTTCTGAAAATGTATTGTTCAGTGAGTTGGCACAAATCGACAAAAAAGAACAAAGAGATGCTTCCAGCAGACCTGTTCAGGGAAAACCTACAGAGCCAATATTGCAAAAAACACCGCAATATGAAAGCATTAACGAGCTTCAAAAGTATGAAAGGGAAATTATAAAAATTCTATTGCTGTATGGCAATAATGAAGTTGAGTTTGTGGATTACGTTGCAGGCGAAGAACCAGAGGATAACGATGTTCAACCCATAAAAAAGGTGCAATTCAGCAATATGGTTTCGAAGGAGATCTATTTGAATTTGCATGATGATGAGGTTGAATTTACCGATGAAACATTTCAACATATTTACTACGAGATAATTTACCAATTAAATCAAGAGGAAACTATTTCTATTGACATGTTGGTGAATCATGAAAACAATGAAGTGGCCAATTTGGTCACCACAATTTTAATGGATGATGAAAGGCATGTCCTGAGTAATTGGGAGCGTAAAAATATTTTTACAAGAAGCAAAAAAAGTGACCTTTCAAAAATGGTTCTTGATTCAATTTATAATATACGCCGTATTCTTATCGAACAAAAAATAAATTCATTGATTGCTGATGTTGGTGTTGAAGAGGAACGAGATAAAATAATGGAATCTATCGTAGATTACAACAACTTAAAAAATCGTTTGTTTGAAAGGTTAAACAGAGTGATTTAAATTTTTGCTTCCAAAACAATGGCGCCTGCATATTTTTCTTTGATGATATTTAGAGCCCTGTCAGCTTCCAATCGCGTTCTAAAGTTTCCGGCATGTGTTTTCCACTCAGGAGTTTTGTAAATAATTTTTGTGCGATATTCAGGGAAATCAGCTTCGAAATTTCTCTTAATGGCATAAGCTTGAGTTTCATTTCCGTTATAAATTTGAATTTTAAAGACAATTATATTTTTATTCGTTTTATTAAATGCCTTTTTTTGTTCAATTAATGAGTTTATTTTTTCGTTTTCACTTTGTGAATATGAGTAGGTTATACTCAAAAAAATGGTAAAAAAAACAAGAACCATTGCTTTTAATGATAATTTATTCATAATATTTTATATATTTTTCAAATTTATAATTTTCTTTGAAATGAAAGAGTACGAATTAGTTATTTAGAATGAATATAAACTACATTTAACATAATTTTTACATTTTAAGTTTTAGTATTATATGCTACTTTTGTCGAATGCTTAAAAAATGATTTAAGTCATTTTTTTATATATGAAAATATTGTACCAAACTAGAAAGAAAATATCTTTTTTAAATATGAAAAGTGTGAAACAACACAGTCCATTATCAAGATTAGTCATTCGCAGTCTTGCTTTACTATTCTTTTTCTCATTTAATTTATCTGCACAACAAGCAGATCCGGCAAATGGAGAGAAACTCTTTAAATCTATATGTGCTGCTTGCCATAGATTGGATAAAAAATTAGTAGGTCCTGCATTACTGGGCGTTACAGAGAGAAGAGACCAAGATTGGTTAATTTCCTGGATAAAAGATAGTCCGGGAATGATTAAGTCTGGAGATAAACTAGCAATTCAGGTTTTCGAAGAGAACAACAAATTGCCGATGATTCAGAATCCTCAATTGTCTGATCAGGATATTATTGATATATTAGAATATACCAAAGGTGAGCCTGTAGCAGCTGCAGTAGTTCCAGAAAAACAGGAAGTTGACCCTGGAGTGGAACGCGGTAAGCAAATTTTTAAAACAAATTGTGCAGCATGTCACAAATTGGATAAAAAGTTAATTGGTCCGCCACTTTTACATATTGAAAATAAGTATGAGAAAGCCTGGTTAAAACTATGGATTAAAGACAATACAGCCTTAATTGCATCAGGTGATGCATTGGCAAAAACCGCATCAGAATATTCTCCTATCGCAATGACGCCGTTTCCGCAGCTTTCAGATCAGGATATTGAAGATGTTTTAAAATATCTGGCCGTAGGTGATGTTAAAGACGTGGCTGCAACAACAACTTCTGCAGCAGACCAAGAAATTTTTAATAAACCAGGTTTTGGTATCTTACCAATGCTGGGAGTGACAATTTTAGTATTTTTATTGTTGATATTTATAGTTGCCGCCACTACAAATAAAAAGAAATCAGCAACTGATGAAGATGAAGAAAGTATTTTAAAATCAATGTTTTTTAGTCCTTTCTTACGTTTCTTGGCTGTAATGTTTGTTTTGTTAGGCAGTGCATACTTGGTGTTTGGTTATTTTATGCAAGTTGGAGTAGACACCGGATATCAACCAATTCAACCCATCGTGTTTTCACATGCCGTGCATTCAGGAGACAATAAAATAGACTGTCAGTATTGTCATTCTTCAGCAAAAAATAGTAAAACTTCGGGTATACCATCTGTAAACGTATGTATGAATTGTCATAAATCAGTTTCAGAATATAAAGGTGAATTATTTGGCAACAACACAAAAGCAGATTTAGATAAGGAAATTCAAAAAATATACGATGCAGTTGGTTGGGATAAAGAAAATGTAAAATACATTGAAGGTTATGAGCAAAAACCTGTTGAATGGGTTCGAATTCATAATTTGGCTGATTTTGCCTATTTCAATCATTCACAACATGTAACTGTTGGAGGTATCACCTGCCAAAAATGTCACGGTCCTGTTGAAACAATGGTTGAAGTGAAGCAATTTGCAAAATTAACAATGGGCTGGTGTATTGAATGTCATAAGACGACAGAAGTTGATATGAAAAATAATGGTTATTATAAAAATATCCATGACCAATTATCAAAAAAATATGGTATCGAAAAAGTTACTGTAGCCCAAATGGGTGGGCAAGAATGTGGTAAATGTCACTATTAATAAAATTTAGATAATACGAATATAAACAATGGCATCAAATAAGAAATACTGGAGAAGCGTTGAAGAACTCAAATCCGATAGTCCTATTGTTGAAGGCTTAATGCAAAAAGAATTTGTAGAAGAAATACCTACCGATGAGTTTTTAGGAGATAAAGACAATCTATCTCAATCAGCAACAACACGACGCGATTTCCTTAAATATGTTGGGTTTACAACCGCAGCAGTAACTTTAGCTTCATGTGAAGGTCCTGTGGTGAAATCTATTCCTTATGTTGTTAAACCTAACAATATTATTCCAGGAGTGGCAAATTATTATGCTTCTATTATTTCAGACGGTTCTGATATTGCAAATATATTGGTAAAAGTTAGAGAAGGACGACCAATTAAGATTGAGCCAAATAAAATGGCTCAAAATTGGGGTGCAACATCAGCAAGAGTTCAAGCATCTGTATTGTCATTATATGACAATAACAGGTTAAGAGGCCCTTTAGCCAGCAGTGAAGCAGTAAGTTGGCCGGACCTTGATAAAAAGGTAATAGATACTTTAGAGTCTCTGAAAAACACTAATGAGAAAATTGTTATTTTAACTGGAACAACAGCAAGTCCTTCCACTAAAAAAGTAATTGAAAACTTCTCACAATTATATGGAAACGTTTCACATGTTGTTTATGATGCCTTAACAGAAAGTGCGGCATTAGATGCTTTTGAAACAATGTATGGTTTAAGAGCCCTTCCAATATATAAATTTGAGAAAGCGTCAGTAATAGTTTCTATTGGGGCTGATTTCTTAGGTGACTGGCAAGGTGGTCAATATAGTGCAACTTATGCGAAAAGCAGGGTTCCTGTAGATGGCAAAATGTCTAAACACCTTCAGTTTGAATCAAATTTATCATTAACTGGTGCAAATGCTGACAGTCGTTTTCCTATAAAACCTTCAGAACAAGTTTATGCGCTTATTAATTTATACAATGCTGTAACAGGAAATAGTCTTCCTTCAAAAGAAACGGCTGCAGATGCATCCATAAAAAAAACGGCAGCGTTACTTAAACAGGCAGGCGGTAAAGCAGTTGTTGTTACAGGAATTCAAGATAAAAACGCACAATTGATTGCGAATGCTTTAAATGAATTTTTGAAATCAGAAGTGTATGATATCACAACACCTCGATTTGTAAAAGCCGGGAATGATAATGATGTTACCAATTTAGTTGCTGATATGGCAGCCGGAAAAGTTGGTGCGTTATTCATTTACAATAGCAATCCTTCTTATTCTTTGGCGAATGCTGAGGCATTTAATGAAGCGTTAAAAAAAGTTAAATTATCTGTCAATTGCACAATGTCAAATGACGAGACTGCTTTGCAAACGCAAATGGTAGCGACCACTCCTCATTATTTAGAATCATGGGGTGATGCTCAGTTTCAGGCTGGAGAATATAGCTTAATGCAACCTACCATAAAACAATTATTTGATACACGTCAGTTTGAAGACAGTATGTTAATTTGGATGGGTGAAAACAAAACCTATTATCAATTTATAAAAGACAATTGGTCGGATTCTATTTTAAATGGTGGTTCTTGGAATCAAGCATTGCATGACGGTATTTTTGTTAACAATACTGAAATTTCCTTAGTAAATAATGAGATAGATCTGTCAACCTCCGCATCGGCTTTATTGGCACAAACAAAACCTGCAGATTTTGAATTGAATCTTTATGCAAAAATTAGTTTAGGCGATGGTAAACAAGCCAATAACCCTTGGCTTCAAGAATTACCGGATCCTATTACAAGAACTACATGGGACAATTACATGACCATTTCAGCTGCGGATGCAAATAAGCTAGGTCTAGAGAACTGGAATGTAAGTAACGGCGCTTTAAATGGCAGCGTTGTAACGCTAAAAGTGAATGACGTAACATTGGAAAATGTACCTGTTCTTATTCAACCTGGTCAGGCAAATGGTTCTATTGGTTTGGCAGTTGGTTATGGAAGAACCGCAGGAATGCAAAAAGAAATGATGACAGGTGTGAACGCTTTTGCTTTCATGCATAATTTTAGTAATTTCCAAACAGTTGAAATTGAAAAAACGGCAAACGTTCACGAATTTGCTTGTGTTCAATTACAACACACCATCATGGGACGTGATGAAATTATTAAAGAAACAATATTAGAAGATTATATCAATAAGCCAAAAGAAGATTGGAATAAAACTCCTGAATTTTCTTTAAATCATGAAGAAGTACCGGCAGAAAGTGTTGATTTATGGGAGAAATTTGATGACACTATTGGGCCTCATTTTAATCTATCAATAGATTTAGCAACTTGTACAGGCTGCGCGGCTTGTATTGTGGCTTGCCATGCTGAAAATAATGTGCCTGTAGTTGGTAAACATGAAATTCGAGTGAGCAGAGATATGCATTGGTTGCGTATAGATAGGTATTACACCTCTGATATGACCAATGAAAAGGCTAAAGAAGAAGATATTTTTGGAACGGGTGAAATGTTTAATACCATGACTATTCCTTCTGAAAATCCTCAAGTTGCTTTTCAACCTGTGATGTGTCAACATTGTAACCATGCACCTTGTGAAACAGTTTGTCCTGTGGCAGCAACGTCACATGGCCGTCAAGGACAAAACCATATGGCCTACAATCGCTGTATTGGAACTAGATATTGCGCCAATAACTGTCCTTATAAAGTACGTAGGTTTAACTGGTTTAAATACCCTGAAAACAACGAATTCGATTTTAATATGAACAATGATTTAGGCAGAATGGTATTAAATCCAGATGTTGTTGTTCGCTCAAGAGGGGTTATGGAAAAATGTTCCATGTGTTTGCAAAAAACGCAATTGAGTATTTTAACCGCCAAAAGAGAAGGTCGCCCTGTTGCAGATGATGAGTTTCAAACTGCATGTTCAAGCGCTTGTCCAACCGGATCTATGGTGTTTGGAGATGTAAATGATAAAGAAAGTGTTGTTGCAGATTTAATTGAAGATGATAGAACTTATCATCTTTTAGCAGAAATTGGTACAAAACCAAATGTAATGTATCACCTTAAAGTTAGAAATACAGAAGAATCATAACTATAATTAAGATTTATAATAAATTATGTCTCATTACGAATCGTCTATAAGAGAACCATTAATAAATGGTAACAAAAGTTATCACGACATTACTGTTGATGTGGCAGCACCTGTGGAGGGTAAGGCCAACAAAAAATGGTGGATTGCATTTACAATAGCATTAGTAGCCTTTTTATATGGAATAGGATGTATTGCTTATACAATCGGAACAGGAATTGGAGTTTGGGGATTGAACAATAGAGTTAACTGGGCTTGGGATATTACAAATTTCGTTTGGTGGGTAGGAATTGGTCACGCAGGTACTTTAATTTCTGCCGTTTTGTTATTATTCAGACAAAAATGGAGAATGGGAATTAATCGATCGGCTGAAGCAATGACAATATTCGCCGTTTTTCAAGCTGGTTTATTTCCTATAATTCATATGGGTAGAGTTTGGAATGCATTTTATGTATTACCATTACCAAATGCATTTGGCTCATTATGGGTTAATTTTAACTCACCTTTATTGTGGGATGTTTTTGCTATTTCAACATATCTTTCTGTATCGTTGGTGTTTTGGTATACTGGATTGTTACCCGATTTTGCGATGCTTAGAGATAGAGCAGTAAAGCCATTTCAAAAGAAAATTTACAGTTTATTAAGTTTTGGATGGTCGGGCAGATTAAAAGATTGGCAGCGTTTTGAAGAAGTTTCCTTGGTATTGGCTGGATTGGCAACACCATTGGTGTTATCTGTTCATACAATTGTATCCATGGATTTTGCAACTTCTGTTATCCCTGGATGGCACAGTACTATTTTCCCTCCCTACTTTGTGGCGGGTGCTATATTTTCAGGATTTGCTATGGTGCAAACGTTGTTGTTAATTATGCGTAAGGTTTCAAATTTGGAGGCTTATATAACCAGAGTTCATATTGAAAATATGAATAAAGTTATACTTTTAACAGGAGGCATTGTTTCTGTGGCATATATCACTGAGTTTTTTATGGGATGGTACTCAGGAAGCAGTTATGAAGATTATACTTATTTGTCAGTTGGTGCAGCTACGGGGCCGTATTGGTGGGCTTTTTGGGCATTGATAACTTGTAATTTCATTATTCCGCAATCATTGTGGTTTAAAAAATTAAGAACCAATTATGTGTGGTCATTCTTTATTTCTATTGTTATAAATATAGGAATGTGGTTTGAACGATTTGATATCATTGTAATCGATTTAAGTCGAGGACATTTACCTTCATCTTGGACGATGTTTTCACCAACTTTTGTTGATATAGGTATTTTTATAGGAACCATTGGGTTTTTCTTCGTTTTATTTTTGTTATACGCCAGAACATTTCCTGTAATAGCACAGGCAGAGTTAAAGAGTATTTTAAAATCATCAGGAGAAAATTATAAAAAATTAAGAGAAAATAATCATGAGTAATAAAACTTTACAAGCTATTTTCGATGATGACGATGTGCTTTTAAGTGCGGTTAAAGACTTAAGGGATGCGGAGTATCATATTGAAGAAATATTCACCCCTTTTCCAGTTCACGGACTGGAAAAAGCAGTGGGAATACCAAATACACGAATCGCTATTATGGCTTTTATATATGGTGTTATTGGTCTTTCTTTTGCTACTTGGATGATGAATTATATGATGATTGCCGATTGGCCTCAAAATATAGGTGGTAAGCCTAGTTTTAGTTTTGCTGAAAACATGCCGGCTTTCGTACCAATTATGTTTGAGCTAACAGTGTTTTTTGCCGCCCATTTAATGGTAATAACCTTTTATATGCGTAGTAAATTATGGCCTTTTAAAAAAGCTGAAAATCCGGACCCAAGAACAACCGATGATCATTTTATGATTGAAATATCGGTACCTGACAATGTAATAGCTTTAGAAGATTTGCTAAAAAAAGCAGGTGTTAAAGAAATTAAAATAAAAGCATAAAGAAAATGAAACATATATTTTACATAGTTACAATATCATTAATAGTGGTAAGTTTTATTTCTTGCTCAAATGGTATTATGCGTAAACCAAATGTTCGTTATATGGCCTCAACTGATATGTATACTTCTGTTGGTTATGAAACATATGCTAAAAACCCTAATTTTAAAAATGGTTTGGAAGCGCAGTTACCAGTGCCAGGAACTATTTTTAGAGGTGAAATACCATATGAAATTCCTGATACTAATGAAGGATACTTATTGGCTAAAGAAACTTTAAAGTCGCCATTAGAAACAAACGATGTAAACTTAGCTAAAGGGAAGGCTTTATTTACGATTACTTGTGCTATTTGCCACGGCGATAAAGGTGATGGTCAAGGTGTTTTAACGCAACGAGATAAAGTTTTAGGAATTCCTAATTATAAAGATAGACAAATAACGGAGGGCAGTATTTACCATGTAATTATGTATGGAAGAAATATGATGGGGTCTCACGCTTCTCAATTAAAAAATAACGAACGTTGGGAAATTGTTCAGTATGTGCAAAAACTAAGAGCTGATTTGTTGCCACAAAACACATCCAATAATTAGATAGATATTAAGATATGTATAGTTTTTCAAAAAAATTAAAAATAAGTGCAATCGTTTTTATGATTTTAGGAGCTTTGGGCATTGCTTATGGCTTTTTAACGATTCCTAATTCAATTGAAGAAGTAAAGCAATTAACGGAGCAACAAAATCAGGAACACAATGAAGCCAATGCTGCTGAGTTAATTGAACAAAATGCGAGTAATTCTTCCGAAAACATTATGGAAGTAAGTGAGGGTGCAGAATCAGAACATCTTACACATGCATTACATTCTTTACAAAACCGACCTTATGCAGCAATTTTTATTGCCATGTTTTTCTTTTTTATGATCGCATTAGGTACGCTTGTTTTTTATGCAATTCAATACGCATCACAAGCAGGATGGTCTATTGTTCTTTTTAGGGTTATGGAAGGGATTACAGCTTATTTATTGCCTGGATCTTTATTTATATTGGCATTTTTAATCATTTCAGTCGTAAATGGGCATTATTTTTATACATGGATGAATCCTGAATATTACAATCCGCAAAGTGAACTTTACGATGAAATGTTAGTGGGTAAAAGCTGGTGGTTAAATGTTCCTTTTTGGATGATTAGAACTTTTATCTTTTTACTCGGATGGAATATTTATCGCTATTTTGCAGTAAAAAATTCTTTGGCACAAGATTCAGGAGTTGATTTAACGCATTATAAAAAGAACTTTAAAGCCTCTGTTTTTTTCTTGTTGTTTTTTGCCGTCACTGAATCAATAATGGCTTGGGATTGGATCATGTCATTAACTCCACATTGGTTAAGCACTTTATTTGGTTGGTACGTATTTGCAACCTTATTTGTGTCGTCAATTACAGTAATTGCCATGGTAACCATATATTTGAAATCAAAAGGGTTTTTACCACAAGTGAATAACAGCCATTTTCATGATTTGGCTAAGTTTATGTTTGGTTTTAGCATTTTTTGGACTTATTTATGGTTCTCTCAATTTATGTTAATTTGGTATGCAAATATGCCTGAGGAAACAGCTTATTTTACGCCTAGGCTTTTAGGTCCTTATCAATTATTATTTATGGGAATGCTGCTTTCCAATTTTATTTTCCCAATTCTGGTATTGATGAACAGTGATTTTAAACGAATTCCGTGGTTTATAATAAGTACGGGAATCATTATTTTATTGGGTCATTATGTTGATATTTTCGTGATGATATCACCTGCCACAGTAGGAAATCACTGGCAAATTGGTATTCCGGAAATTAGTTCCATCCTGTTCTTTTTGGGGCTATTTATATACGTAGTATTTAATGCACTAACAAAATCACCGTTGAATGCCAAAGGAAATCCTTTTATTAAAGAAAGTGAACATTTTCACTATTAATATATAAAAAACACAATGAAAAGAGTCCTGAACTTTAATTATTCGGGATTTTTTTTATATTTGACACCACTATAACTACTAGCTAAAAAAAATATGACAGCATTACTTTATATTTTACTTGCCTTTATAATTGGCATTGCCATATGGCAAATTACAAGTATTTTTAATTTGAAAAGCGTTATTGCCACTGAAAAGGATAACAATACCCAAGGAATTTTATTTGCAGCTTTTGGAATTTTCTTTTACGGACTGATGATATTTTGTTTTTGGAAATACTCTGTAGTTCTATTACCGGATTCTGCTTCAGTTGAAGGTGTTCGCTACGACCATTTGTACATGGTAACCATGTTGGTTATTTTATTTGTTCAGGCGGTAACTCAATTTTTACTTTTCTATTTTGCTTTTAAATACAGAGGAATTAATGACAGAAAGGCATTATTTTATGCGGATAGTCACAAGCTTGAAATGATCTGGACAATTGTGCCTGCGGTGGTTCTTGCCGGTTTGGTTCTTTACGGTCTTTCAGTTTGGAGTGATGTTATGGATTCGTCGGATGCAGAAAATCCTTTAATTATTGAAGTTTATGCAAAACAATTTCAATGGGAAGCACGCTATGCCGGAAACGATAATCAATTGGGAAGAGGGAATGTGCGAAATATTAAAGGAATTAATACGATGGGTGTTGATATGACTGATAAAAATTCTTTGGATGATATTCCAACCAGAGTATTGCATTTGCCAAAAGGACGTCAGATTGTTTTTAAATTTCGTTCCCAAGATGTATTGCATTCTGCATTTATGCCTCACTTTAGAGCACAAATGAACTGCGTCCCGGGAATGGTTACCCAGTTTTCTTTTACGCCTAGCATAACTACTTTGGAGATGAGAAAAAACGAAAAAACCATGGCTAAAGTGGCAGGAATCAATAAAATCAGGGCTGAAAAAGGCGAAGATCCTTATGAATTTGATTATTTATTGCTTTGTAACAAAATTTGTGGCGCTTCACATTATACTATGCAAATGAAGATTATTGTTCAAGAAGAAGCTGATTTTAACACTTGGTTAAGCAGTCAAAAAACAATTGCTGAAGTTGTACAAGAAAATTAACTACTAGACTACTAAAAAAATATACAATATGTCAGATCACCACCACAAAGAAACATTTATCACAAAATACGTTTTTAGTACTGACCATAAAATGATTTCAAAACAGTATTTAATTACTGGTATTTTTATGGGTATCATTGGGGTATTTATGTCAATGATGTTTCGATTGCAAATTGCTTGGCCAGATACTTCTTTTAGTCTTATTGAAGCATTTTTAGGAAGTCATCAGGATGGTGGCGTGATGTCTCCTGATATTTATTTGGCAATAGTCACCATTCACGGTACCATTATGGTATTCTTTGTTTTAACTGCGGGTTTAAGCGGTACATTTAGTAACTTATTAATTCCATTACAAATTGGTGCACGAGATATGGCTTCTGGATTTCTAAATATGGTATCATATTGGTTGTTCTTTTTGTCAAGTGTAATTATGGTTTCTTCACTTTTTGTTGAAGCAGGACCTGCTTCAGCGGGTTGGACAATTTATCCTCCTTTAAGTGCATTGCCACAAGCTATTCCTGGTTCTGGAATGGGAATGACACTATGGTTGATTTCAATGGCAATATTTATTGCTTCTTCTTTAATGGGTGCGTTAAACTACATTGTAACTGTCATTAATTTAAGAACAGTAGGCATGACAATGACAAGATTGCCTCTAACGATTTGGGCGTTTTTTGTGACGGCTATTATTGGAGTGGTTTCATTTCCTGTATTGCTTTCAGCTGCCTTATTGTTAATTTTTGACAGAAGTTTTGGTACGTCATTTTATTTATCCGATATATTTATTCAAGGAGAAGTTTTACATTATCAAGGAGGATCCCCAGTATTATTTGAACATTTGTTTTGGTTCTTGGGCCATCCAGAAGTTTATATTGTGATATTGCCTGCAATGGGTATAGTTTCTGAAATTATAGCATGTAATTCACGGAAACCAATTTTTGGTTATAGAGCCATGATTGGTTCAATAATTTCCATTGCATTTTTATCTACTGTAGTTTGGGGACATCATATGTTTGTGTCTGGAATGAATCCGTTTTTAGGTTCAGTATTTACATTTACAACCTTATTAATTGCAATTCCATCAGCAGTTAAAGCTTTTAACTGGATTACTACCTTGTGGAAAGGAAATCTTCAGATGAATCCTGCAATGCTTTTTTCTATTGGTTTTGTTTCAACATTTATTTCAGGAGGATTAACAGGTATCGTTCTTGGAGACAGTGCTTTGGATATTAATGTTCATGACACATACTTTGTGGTCGCTCACTTCCACTTGGTAATGGGTGTTTCTGCCATTTATGGAATGTTTGCCGGTGTGTACCATTGGTTTCCTAAAATGTATGGCAGAATGATGAATAAGACACTTGGTTACTGGCATTTTTGGATTACAGCAGTGGCGGCTTACGGCGTTTTCTTTCCAATGCATTTTGTTGGTTTGGCAGGATTGCCACGTAGGTATTATGCCAACACCGCGTTTCCACTATTTGATGATGTGGCCGATATAAATATTTTAATCACATTATTTGCCATTTTAGGAGGTGCTGCACAATTAATTTTCTTGGCAAATTTCTTTATTAGCATTTATAAAGGTAAAAAAGCAACACAAAATCCATGGAAATCAAACACTTTGGAATGGACTACGCCAATCGAACATGTTCACGGAAACTGGCCGGGAGAAATACCTTCAGTTCATCGTTGGCCTTATGATTACAGCAAACCAGGACAACCCAAAGATTATGTTTCCCAAATTACGCCTTTATATGAAGGTGAAGAGGAATCTTAAAATATAAAAATTTATATAATGAAAACCTTTCTGATTTTTTAGAAAGGTTTTTTTTATGAAAGTACCTATACCCTACATTGATTTGCATTTTTAAATAACAGATGTATTCCTAATCTGTATAAAAAATCAATTAATTATTGAATTCATGCATTTTATATAATTCATAAATTTCATGATTATATGGGTAATCCCAGCAGCCCATTCTATGAAATAAATCCCCTCCAAATCCTTTTTTGTAAATATGTATACCACTTAAAGGATGTTTTTGATTTATATTTGGTGCGGATCCAAACATATCATATTCTAAACAACCCAAATTTTTAGCAATTTTTAAGGATTCCCATTGAAGTGCATAACTGGCCATTAAATCTTTTTTATCAGAAGAAGAAGCTCCATATAAATAAGTGGCTCTTTTATTAGATAAAACCAAAAACATTGATGCTAAAAAAGTTCCATTTCTTTCAGCCATAAGCATTTTTACATTGACACCTTTTTTAGTATTATCTTGATTTTTTAAAATAGAAGTAAAATATTCTTTATGATGCATTGGTAAATTTTGTCTTATGGCTGTTTCTCTAAATAAGTTATACCAATCATCAATTTGTTCAATACTATATTCTTTAATTTTAATTCCTTTATTAAGCGCCTTACGAATATTATATCTGGTGTTATACCTCATATTATATAGTAAATCACTTTCCTTTAATGTTAAATCTAAAAAGAAAGTGTTTTTAGGTAAGATATCATTAGGGCTCTTTTTTAAGTTCCAGTTTTCGGTTTTAAAATTAACTCTAAACTCTTGAGTTTTACTATGCGGAGGCCCAATCCAATTTCCGGTTTCATCAAAATAATCATCTTCAACTGCCCATTGGTTTTGCCACATTAAATCGTAACGAATAAACACACAATTTGAAGGAAGTTTTTGTTTTAATACTTCTGATAGTTGTTCTAGAAAAACCCCATGATTTTCAAAGTCTGGCTCTAATTTTGGTCCGTAGGGTACGTAAGCATAACAGCGGTTAGCATCTATATATTTTATCAAAACTAAAATATCATCATTTATCTTTACCGATGAATTTGATGAGTTGTAAAGTAAATTTTTTGAAACTGTTAATTCAAACGCACAGGGTATAAACCCTTGTTTACTTTTTAATTCCCCCCAAAAGGTTGTTTGTGGTAATATATTTGTTGGTCTAATTTCTTCAATTTCTTTCTTCTCTAAACTGCAAATCATTAAAAACTAATTTTTGCAAAAATAAAAAAAATCATTTTTATATGAAATTCTGCTTGAATTAATTTTAAATCTTAAACAAACCCTATTTTATAGTTAATTTATGACTTACTTGTATTCTTAATAGAAATAAGAACTTCTTATATTTAATTTTTAATTATTCATCTTAAATTTACTGTTTTTAATTATTTATCTTTGTTTTTATGAACGAAAACTTGAATCCTGAAAAAAATCCTGCTTCACCTGAAGATTTGGACGTTGAAAAAAAGTTACGTCCCTTATCATTTGATGATTTCACGGGCCAGGAACAGGTAATAGACAATCTTAAAATTTTTGTAGAAGCAGCCAATTTGCGAAATGAAGCTTTGGACCATACATTATTTCATGGCCCCCCTGGACTCGGCAAAACCACTTTGGCGCATATTTTAGCAAACGAATTAAATGTCGGACTTAAAATTACTTCAGGTCCGGTATTGGATAAACCAGGAGATTTAGCAGGATTGCTTACCAACTTAAGTGAACGAGACGTATTATTTATTGATGAAATCCATCGATTAAGCCCAATTGTGGAAGAATATTTATATTCAGCCATGGAAGATTATCGAATTGATATCATGATAGAATCCGGGCCAAATGCCCGCACGGTTCAAATAGACTTAGAACCTTTTACCTTAATTGGCGCCACCACGCGTTCTGGTTTGTTAACGGCACCAATGAGAGCGCGTTTTGGAATTAGCAGCCGTTTACAATATTATAATACTGAATTATTAACCACCATCGTGCAGCGTAGCTCAACTATTTTAAAAGTTCCAATTTCTATGGAATCTGCTATTGAAATCGCAGGAAGAAGCAGAGGCACACCGCGAATTGCGAATGCACTATTGCGAAGAGTCAGGGATTTCGCTCAAATTAAAGGAGACGGTAAAATAAGCATCGAAATTGCCAGATATGCATTAAACGCATTAAATGTTGATGCGCATGGTTTAGACGAAATGGACAATAAAATTCTAACTACAATAATTGACAAGTTCAAAGGAGGTCCAGTTGGCATTAGTACCATAGCGACTGCAGTTGGTGAAAATACGGAAACCATTGAGGAAGTTTACGAACCATTTTTAATACAGGAAGGTTTTATCATGCGAACTCCTCGAGGACGAGAAGTAACGGAGCATGCATACAAACATTTAGGGCGAATTAAAGGAAATATCCAAGGAGGACTTTTCTAGCACTATTTGTGATATGAATCACAAAACTAAAGATTGTTCCCTTTACTTTTGTCTAATAAATAATTGAAACTTATTGTGCTATGAGTTTAAAAAAAATATTTCCCTTTTTAGTTTGGCTGCCTTTAGTAAAAAGCACTTGGAAAGATGATTTAATCGCAGGAATTACAGGAACTGTTATTGTAATTCCACAAGCTGTAGCTTTTGCCATGATTGCCGGTTTACCGCCAATTTATGGTTTTTATACGGCGATGATAACCCCAATAATAGCGGCATTGTATGGTTCCTCTTATCATTTAATTTCTGGGCCTACCACAACAGGTTCCATCGTTGTTTTTGCAGTTATAAGTAAATTTGCAAGTCCTGAAACTGATTTAGAAGCTTTTATTTCATTGGCAATTTTATTATCATTTATGGCTGGTGTGATAAAGCTATTTATGGGGCTCGCTAAAATGGGGAAATTGGTAAACTTTGTATCTAATTCTGTGGTAATTGGTTTTGCTGCAGGAGCAGGAATCTTAATTTCCGTTAAACAGTTAAAGCATGTATTCGGCATAAATATTCCAAGTGGAAGTACATTTTATGAAATCATCAACTATATAATTTCACATATCGCAGAAACAAATTTATATGTTTTGGGCATTGCTCTCGGAACACTTTTAATAGCCATTTTGATTAGGCGATTTATAAAATATATTTCCAAGCTGTATATGTTAATTGCTATGGTTTTTGGAAGTTTATTGGCTTTCTTTTTGGGGGGCGAAATACATGGGATTGAAAGTGTCGGAAATATTCCTTCACACTTACCTCCATTTAAAATTCCGAATTTTAATTTTGAGGACATGCGTTTATTAACCTCTGGAGCCATAACATTAGCTCTGTTGGGTTTGGTTGAGGCTGTTTCCATTGCAAGAGCGGTTGCATTGCATTCTCATCAGAAATTAAATAATAATCAGGAATTTATCGGGCAAGGTTTGTCTAACATTGTTTCCAGTTTTTTCTCTTCTTATGTAAGTTCAGGCTCATTTACCCGATCTGGCGTAAATTACCAGGCTGGAGCCAAAACACCATTATCGGCTATATTCTCAGCGATTGGGTTAACGATTGTTGTTTTGTTTTTTGCAAAGTATGCCTCTTTTTTACCAAAAGCAGCTATGGGAGGGATCATACTTTTAGTGGGATATAATTTAATAGATGTTCAGCATATAAAACAAATAATAAAAACCAGCAAGCGTGAATTTATCGTTTTAATGGTTACTTTATTGGGGACCCTATTCTTAGATTTGGAAATTGCCCTGTTTTTAGGAATAATAATTTCTTTATTTTTCTATTTAGAAAGAACTTCTAAACCAAATATTGCCGTTTTGGGGAAAAATGCAGAAGGGAAATTTGTAAACATTATAAGAGATGAAACGGCAAAGGAGTGCCCTCAGCTAAAAATGATTAGAATTGATGGTTCCATTTATTTTGGTGCAGTTGACGGTATCTCAAATTATTTTGCCGATTTGTATAAAGAAAAAGAAAACAAGCATCTGTTAATTATTGCCAATGGAATTAATTTTATTGATTTGGCAGGCGCAGAATGGCTGACAAATGAGGTTTTAAAATGGCAGGAAAGAGGCGGTGGCATTTATTTTGTCGGTTTAAAATTGGTTAGTCAAGAGGTGCTCTTAAAAGGCGGATTTGTAGATATGATTGGAGCAGATTATTTTTTTAATGATAAACATACGGCCATTTCAACAATTTATAAAAAGCTTGAAAAAGATATATGTGAAAATTGCGACATTAAATTATTTAATGAGTGCAAACAAAATGTTTTAGAATGAATATTAAAAAATTTATTCCAATTTTAGACTGGTTGCCAAACTATAAAAAGGAATTTTTTAAAAATGACTTGGGTGCCGGGTTGGCAGTTGGAATTATGCTGATACCACAAGGAATTGCTTATGCAATGATTGCAGGATTACCCCCAATTTACGGATTGTATACTGCGATGATTCCTCAAATTATTTACGCCATTTTTGGAACTTCCCGTCAATTGTCTGTTGGGCCTGTGGCTATGGATTCCCTTATTGTGGCATCGGGGGTCGCAACTTTGGCGGAAATTGGCACAGAACATTTTATTGAATTTGCAATTCTTCTTGCTTTTATGATAGGTGTTTTACAAGTTTTGTTTGGGTTTTTTAAATTGGGATTTTTGGTTAATTTTTTATCAAGGCCGGTAATTAGTGGCTTTACATCTGCAGCAGCTTTAATTATTGGTATAAGTCAATTAAAACATTTGTTAGGTTTTAATATTCAACAAAACAAAATACATAGTATTTTGTTTGAAGTATTTATGCACTTAAAAGAAACTAATTTAGTCACATTGGCTATTGGATTAATTTCAATAGCGGTTTTAGTTCTTTTTAAACAATTTTCAAAAAAAATTCCAGCGGCTTTAGTGGTTGTTATTTTAGGAATTTTAGCCGTTAAATTTTTCAATTTGGAACAAGTTGGGGTTAAAATAGTTGGTGATATTCCAGAAGGACTGCCAAAGTTTATTATTCCGGTATTCGAAATGAAAACACTTATTGATTTATTTCCAATTGCATTAACACTTTCCTTCATTTCTTTTTTAGAGGCAATATCAGTTGCCAAATCTATAGAACTTAAGCATAATGATTATAAAGTGATTCCCAATCAAGAGCTAATTGCGCTGGGAATGGGAAATATTGTAGGGTCATTTTTCCAAACTTATCCAGCAACGGGAGGTTTTGCCAGAACCGCGGTAAATAACCAGGCTGGAGCAAAAACACCTTTGGCGGCCATAATCTCTGGCTTAGTGGTAGGGGTAACTTTGCTGTTTTTTACGCCTATTATTTACTATCTACCTAAGGCTGTGTTGGCCGCAATAATCATTGTTGCAGTTTTTGGCTTATTGGATTTTAAAGTTCCAAAACAATTGCTGAAGTATTCTAAGAAAGAATTGGTTATTTTAAATATTACGCTATTAATTACGGCTACTGTTGGAATAAAAGAAGGTATTTTTATAGGAGTTGTATTGTCCTTGGGCATGTTAATTTATAAAAGTGCCAAACCTCATGTCGCAATTTTGGGGAAAATTCCTGACACTCATTTTTATAGGAACATAAAAAGGTTTGAGGGACTTCTAATCACTTCCGAAGAAATTTTAATTGTAAGATTTGATGCCCAGTTATTCTTTGCAAATGTTCAATATTTTAAAGACAAATTGGAAGATTCCATAATTGAAAAAGGGAATAAATTAAAATTAATAATCATTGATGGAGAAAGTATAAACAGTATTGATAGCTCTGGTGTTTATATGTTAAGTGACGTCATTGCCAAGTATAAAAGCATGAACATAGACATTGCCTTTACTGGAATGAAAGGGCCCGTTAGGGATGTGCTGGAGAAAAGCGATATTATGAAAAAAATCAGTTATCAAAATTGCTTTTTGAGTATTCAGGAAGCGGTAGATGCTTTTGAAGAAGGGAAAAAAAATAAAGAATCGGGAACAAAATATGTTGATTATATAAAACAGACAAATAGTTAATGTTTTGAAAATATTTTGATTTACGTGATCAATATTACAAAACAAAGATGATTCATCTTGTAATTTTGAGAAACAAGAAATAATTTTAATTAAATAAATATCAATCGATTATGAAATGAGCATAATAAATCATGGTGCAAACACTGATTAAGATATGCGAATTACATATGATAAAATTAAAACAATAAACAGATCCATATGAAAGTAGAACAATTATTTACAGGGTGTTTGGCGGAAATGGCTTATTATATCCATTCCAATGGTGAAGCTGCCATAATTGATCCTTTGAGAGAAACAGAACCGTATATTGAGATGGCAAAAGCAGATGGAGCTAAAATAAAATATATTTTTTTAACCCATTTTCATGCTGATTTTGTTTCTGGACAAGTAGATTTAGCAAAAAAAACAGGAGCAACCATCGTTTTTGGTCCAAACGCAAATCCTATATATGATATTCACCAAGGAAAAGATGGTGAGAATTTTAAAATTGGAGATTTAACATTACAATTATTACATACTCCGGGGCACACTATGGAATCTTCTTCCTATTTATTAATTGATGAAAAAGGAAACAAACCTTATGTTTTTACAGGAGATTGTTTATTTATCGGGGACGTAGGAAGACCAGATTTAGCCGTAAAATCTGATTTAACTCAAGAAGATTTAGCAGGTCATTTATTTGATTCACTTCGAAATAAAATAATGACTTTGCCTGATGATATTATTGTATATCCCAACCATGGAGCAGGTTCTGCATGTGGGAAAAACATGAGTTCTGAAACGTTTGATACTTTAGGAAATCAAAAGAAAACAAACTATGCCTTAAGGGCTGATATGACTAAAGAAGAGTTTATTAAAGAAGTTACAACAGGTTTAAAACCAGCCCCACAATATTTTGGAAATAATGTGAGAATGAATAAAGGTGTTAACATAAGTATTGATGAGGTAATACTCAAAGGTACAACTCCAATTGATGCTGATACTTTTAAAGAAATGAGTGAACAAAAAGATGTTTTAGTGATTGATACACGTACAAAAGAAATTTATACCGAGGAAGGTACTGTTCCGGGAGCTTGGTACATTGGCGTTGAGGGAGGTTTTGCTCCTTGGGTTGGTGCCTTAGTTACTAATATCAATCAAAAAATAATATTTATCGCGGAAGAAGGAAGAGAGCATGAGGTTGTAATTCGTCTTTCTCGTGTTGGGTATGATAATACCTTAGGATATTTACGTGGCGGAATTCATTCTTGGAAAGCTGCAGGTCATAAAGTTGATAAAATTGGTTCTATGTCTGCAACTCAATTTGCGAATGGATTAAAAGATGGTACTATAGGACTAGCTTTGGATGTAAGAAGAGAATCAGAATATCTATCAGAACATGTTGTTGGTGTTGAAAACTTCCCGTTGGATTTTATTCATTCAAATTTTGCAGAAATAAAACCAGATAAAAAATATGTTATTCATTGTGCCAGTGGATATCGTTCACTTATTTCCGCTTCAATTTTACAGGCTAAAGGTGTTAAAAATGTCACAGATGTTAGAGGAGGATTTAATGATATTAAAGATACCGGGGTTAAACTTACCGAGTATGTTTGCCCGACAACTTTACTGTAAATATATTTTTAACTATAAATTTGATTGGGAAGTTTTTAACTTCCCTTTTTTATTATATAACGTAATTTTGGTTACCGCTAAAATTTATTTGTAAATTTGCTTTTATAAAAAAATCAAAAAAAACAAAAGAATGAAAACTACATTGAAACTAACTATTTTGGTATTGGTAACTTTTTTAGGAATTAGCTGCAATACCACTTCACATTCAAAATCCGATACAATTAGCGTTATTACACCAACTGAGTTTAAAGAAAAATCGGTAAATCATACAATTATTGATGTCAGAACACCTCAGGAATTTAGTGAAGGTCATATTGAAGGTGCTGTAAATATTAACTTTTTTGATAAAACTTTTTTAGATCAAATGGGGAAATACGAAAAAAATGAACAACTGTTTATTTATTGCAAATCAGGAAATCGGTCAGGTAAAGCAGTAAAAAAAATCACAGATTCAGGGTTTAAGCAAGTATATGATTTAGAGGGAGGAATACTAAATTGGGTAAAAAACAACAATGAAACTGTAAAATAGTATTCATGAAAAATTTGTTGATAGTGCTTGTTTTTATGGCGATATTATCTTGTGACAATTCACTGACGGATAAAGAAAAGCAAGAATATTCTGATAAAGGAAAGGAGATATCGCAAGCGACCTTTAATGCTTTAAGTGAAAAATTGATGGAACAAATGAAAATGGGAGGCACTGCGAAGGCGATACCTTTTTGTAATGTTGAGGCTATTCCACTTACGCAGGAATTGTCTGAAAAACACAATGTGACCATAAAACGAACCTCTGATAAATTAAGAAATCAAAAAAATAAGCCGACAGAAAGAGAGTTTAAAATTATTGACAGTTATCAAAAACTGATTTCAGAACATAAAGAAATTACCTCAATTGTAGAAATGGACATCAATAACAATAAACATTTTTATGCACCAATTAATGTTAAGGCAAATTGTTTGGTTTGTCATGGAAAAGTTGGGGAGTTTGTAACCGTGAAAACAGATTCAATAATTAAATCACTTTATCCTAATGATAAGGCTGTTGGATATAATGAAGGCGATTTAAGAGGAATTTGGAGTATCACTTTTGAATAATAGAAATTGAGTTGATTTTACAAAAACTAAAAAAAGAGGAATGGCAGTATTTGAAATATCAAATTTGAAATGTGGCGGTTGTGCCACTACTATAAAAAAAGGAATAGAAGCTATCGAAGGAATAAATGAAGTCGTCGTAAATTTAAACACATCAGAAGTAAGCGTAGATACAACGGATGAATCAGTGATTAACCTGGTTAAAGAAAAATTATCCAGTATGGGCTATCCAGAAGTTGGCTATGCAAACACTGTTTTACATAGAGCAAAGTCTTTTGTGGGTTGCGCTACAGGAAGAAAGGCTTCAGAGGAATAATAAATTATTTTAAAATTTTATGATACTTTTTAAACGTGGTATATACCACGTTTAAAAAGTATTTTTTAGTTAAAACTTTATGGTTGCGCCAACTAAAAAATTTCTTGTGGCTTGCGGATAATAACCTGCACCATCTAAAGTAACCGTTTGTCCGGGAACCGACCAAGTGTCATCATAAGTGTAATAATAGCCGTTTGAAATATATTCAACATTAAAAATGTTATTCACCAAGGCACTTAATACAATTGATTTTACTATTTTTTTTGGTTTTAATTCATAAGAAACATTAAAATCGTTTACAAAATAGCTTTCCAGTTTTGAGTTTGCATTGTCAATATTTCCCATATATTGTTCTCCAACATATTTCGACAATAAGGAGAATTGCATTTTATTGTTTGGTTGAAAAGTAAACGCATTTCCAATGATTAAATTCGGAGAAAATGCGATATTGGTATTTCCTAAATCAATCAATTCACCATTCCAAGTGGTTAAAAAATCCACATTTTTATTGCTGCTGATTGCCATATTTGGCTGTACTGAAAATTTATCACTCAATTTAACTTGGGCATCTATTTCCAAACCAAGCCGGTAACTTTTTCCGCTGGTTGCTCTTATTGGATCTCCGGTATCATCAATGGCTCCTGTTAAAACCAACTGGTCTTTATAGAACATATAATAAATATTGCTGTTTACTTTAATGTTTTCATTTTTAAAACGCCATCCCAATTCAAAATCATTTAATTTTTCTGAAGTGTAAATGCCATTTTCGAAATCGCTTCGATTGGGCTCTCTATTTGCTTTTGCATAAGATAGATAAAAACTGTTGTTTGTGTTTGATTCATAAGTCAACCCGGCTTTCGGATTAAAGAATGAATATTTTTCATCAACATTAATTGGTGTTCTGTCAGAGGTCAATCCATTTGTGTCAAATTTCACAAATCGGCCTTGCAAATCGGTAAACAATGTCCAGGAATCACTTAAATCATAGGTTAATTTTCCAAAAATATTGGCATCATTTTTTTTGGTTTTGCTATCGTAATAATGATCTCTTATTTCAGAATTACCGGCAAATTCAGCCCAAATAATTTCTCCGAAATGATTTCCCATATAGTTGCTGTAGGAGGTTCCGAAGATAAATTCAATCCCCTCATTTTTATAGGTAGCATTTGCATTCACCACATAAAAATCATTGTCTAGCCAGCGTCTTCTAATCAAATCGGTTTGGTCAATCGTTTCTCCGCCTATAGTAATTGGGGTCAATAAATAATTCTCAAAATCTTCACCAGCTTTAAATTGCTCAAAATAGCCACTTCCTTTGGTGTAATTTAGGCCAATATTTGTGGACCAATTTTTCGATAATTTTTCATTCCAATGCAATTGATAATGATCTTGCTTGTAATTGTCAATTTCATTTTCATAGGAATATGGATTGTAAGTTCTGCCCAAATTTTCCATTTCTTCCTTGGTAACGCCATACCAAGCCTGATATGTTTTTTCGTGGCCACCAAAAGTCAGTGCTTTAATGAGAGTATTGTCATCAACATAAGTTGCTTGTAAAAAGTAGGATTTCAAATCGGACCAGGCGCGGTCAATATAGCCGTCGGAATCAATTTTTGAAAAACGTCCGGCAAATTCAATATGGTCATTAATTTTTCCGGTACTGAATTTTACTGTATGTTTTTTGGTGTTATAAGAACCAAATGAATTGCTGATTTCTCCATAAGCATTTTCAGAAATTGCGTCAGTCAACAAATTTAAACTCGCACCAAAAGCGCCAGACCCATTGGTTGAAGTTCCAACGCCGCGTTGTAGCTGCATACTTTCTGTTGATGAAGCAAAATCAGGCATATTTACCCAATAAGTTCCCTGACTTTCAGCATCATTATAAGGAATGCCATTTATGGTAATATTAACCCGGGTGGCATCACTTCCTCTAACACGAATTCCGGTATATCCTACACCAGCTCCGGCATCACTTGTAGTTACTACAGATGGTAAATAATTTAACAACACAGGAATATCTTGTCCTAAATTTCGTTTTTCCAAATCTTCTTTGGTAATGTTGCTGTGTGTAACAGGCGATGTTGCTTTTACACGAACTGCTGCAACAATCACTTCTTCCAAATTCATAAAACGGTCAGCCATATCAATTGAAATAAAAGTATCTTCAGTTAATACAACTTTAACTTTCTTCGGATTGCTGAGTGCGCTTACCAATAAAGTGTAAGTTCCTTTTTTTAAAGTTAAAGAAAAGTTCCCGTCAATATTGGTGGTGGTTCCTTTGTCGGTTTCTTTTACCACGATATTTACATCGGGAAATGATTTTGATCCATCGGTCACTTTGCCCGAAAGTGTAAAAAGTTGTTGTGCGTTTGCATTTATGGAAAATGCGATGGTTAAAAAAGCTACTGCCAACTTCACTTTTTTAAGTTTCAATTTTAAATATTGTTTCATTTTTTAAAAAATAAAACGATTTAAAAAGAGGTAATTAATCGATGTTATGAATAATTAATTTGTTGTCCATAGCGAATGTTTTCGCTTAAATCCCTTAACAGCATTATCTGTTCAGGTTCAATGGGTTTGATCTCAGCCGTTTTCGGCACCCCTTTTGAGATGCGACAAATGTACTTATTAATTGTTGATTACAAAAAAGTTTGCTAAAAAAAGTATGGATGATGAATTTAGCGTACTTTTAAAAAAACAGTATTAAGTCAAAAGAAATTAAAAAGAAATCAATGGATATTTACCGAAAAATAGAGGAGTCGCAAACATTACTGATAAATAATCAATCAAAAAATCTTGAGGGTCTTCAAAAAAAGGTCTTCAAATTTGGATTTGGGCAGTCTCCATTTTTGCCTCCGGTTCAAGTTATGGAAGCGTTAAAGGCAAATGTCCATCGCAAAGAATATAGTTCGGTGCAGGGAGATCCTGAATTGAGACAGCTTATTTCCGACTTTCATTTTAAGGTGAACGGATTGAAAGTCGCCGCCGATAATGTGATGATAGCGCCGGGATCTAAAATTTTGATTTATACCATATTGTTGAGTTTTAAGGAAGCTGATGTTTTTATTCCTGCGCCTGCTTGGGTTTCTTATGCGCCACAGGCCAAATTGGCGGGACATAACATTGTTCCTGTTGGAACTTCTTTTGCCAAAAAGTGGAGGGTAACTCCTGAATCTATGGAGAATGCTTTTGCCAAAAAGAAATATGAAGTTTCTATAATGATCTTAAATTATCCTGGAAATCCGGACGGACTTACCTATACAAAAACTGAATTGGAACAAATTGCTAAAAAAGCCCGTGAATTAAATATTTTGGTTATTGCTGATGAAATTTATGGGTTACTTACGCATAATCAAGAGCATTATTCTTTTGCGAATTTTTATCCCGAAAAAACAATTACCACAACAGGTTTGTCAAAATGGAGTGGAGCTGGCGGTTGGCGACTTGGTGTTGCATTGCTTTATGAAGGAATTGAGGATGAATTTAAAAAAACGCTTATCGGAATTGCTTCTGAAACCTATTCCTGTGCGGCAACGCCAATTCAAATGGCGGCTAAAATTGCTTATGGAAATGTTGAAAACGCGTTGGAATTTGCTAAGCGGCAATGTCATATTTTAGAGGAGGTCGGCAATTATTGTTATGATGAACTGGTTCAGTCTGGTGTTAAATTGTATCCTCCTGAAGGCGGATTTTATTTATTCCCCGATTTTTCAAATTATATTGAAAGACTCGATAAAATTGGAATACACACCTCTAATGATTTATGCAAGCGAATTTTGTCTGAAACAGGTGTTGCATTATTGCCGGGTTCTGCCTTTGGAATTGAGGAAAACCATTTAACCGCCCGATTGTCTTACGTAGATTTTGAAGATCCGCTTCAAAAAACGGATTTTTATTTGGAGAGAGATTGCCCAAAGATCATTGAAGGTATTCAGGCATTAAAAAATTGGCTGGCGTTATTATAAATCTGGTAAAATTAAAATAGCTGTCAATTTTAAATTTCAGATTTTTTTTCTGAATGCTTGTTTTTTCTTTTTTTCCAAACGTTTATGAATGCTCGATTTGCTTGGTTTTGTAGCTTTTCGTGGTTTTTGGACGATTAATCCGCCTGAAATGATGGAACACCATAAGGACTGCTTATAAAAGTGAAATGTATATGATTACTTAATCATTTAGATGCATAAATTGTGCTTTTGCACTTGGCAAATATTGGCGTTAAATTGGATTATTGCAGATTTTAACACAAAAGCCTCTTAAAAAACTAAAGAATACATTTATAGGGTTATTTTACACTTATAATCTTTCTCAATGAAATTGGCATCCCTTCTTTAGTGAATCCTTCTAAACATATTTCGTAATCTCCATTATTATCGGAAGTATAAAAGTAAAGAGAATCTTCATCTTTATTCATGTTAATATTAGGTGCCCATAATAACTGACTTCTGTAATCAGGTATACGATCTGAATTTTTATTATTGTCATATATTTGATTAAAGTAATTTTTTATAATTAAAGGTTTGAACAAATGGAATTTTTCAATGTAGGTTCCATAAAGGTCAGTTAGATAATCTCCATTAAAGGTTTCAATAGAAATAACACCATCAAAGATCATAGAATCAAATATATAAGTATCATTGAGGACACTAATTTTTCTAATATTCATTGCGCTCAAATTTAATAACTCATTATGATTCTGAATCAAAACACCATCTGCAAGCACTAAAGCTGGTAATTCGGATTCAAAAAGCTGATTATAAAGTCTTACGTGAAAAGTGCTGTTTCCATTCTTTTGTTTAATATATACTTCATTTATAATTTCAACAACTGTTTCTTTAATTGTTGGAAATCTAGTATAATCAGCAAGATTATAAATTTTCGCTTTTGAATTGTAAATAGGGCTTAATGAATCTAAGCTTTTAATAGTATTTGGCTTTATATCTGAATAAGCACTTTCAATTTGATTGTAAATATTCCTTTCTAATAAATAATTTTTTATTTTAGGTGTTATTTTGAAATTAAAAAAATCAAGATTCTCAAAGTTAATTGATGAATGCTCATTCATTGTAATTTTGAACTTATTTCTTTCACTACCTATAATTTGAATAATTGCATCAGGATTTTCATATTCTTCAGGGATATTAAAATAGAAAACACCTAAATCATTGGTAGTTGCAATTTTAAATATAGATTGCTTTCCTTGAATTGAAAGCGCTACTTTCGTATTTTGAGAAGCTAATTTGGTGTCGTTATAAATAACTTTTCCTGAAAGTAATTCCCCTCTGAGTTCAGGTAAATAAATAGATTTATTTGTTATTGAATTTGATGATGGTTTTTGAGGGTGTAATGATATATAAGTACTCGCTGTAATTTTTTCAGGAATTTGTAAGGTGTCAATTTTTCTAACAGAAACTGAATAATTGCCGTTTGATAGATTATTTTTTAAGCTTTTAATTGTTAGAACAACTTTTTCCCTATTTTTAAATGAATTTGCATTTGTAGTTATATCAATATAATCACTTCTTACAGAATTCAATGAGTTGTTGTTATTAACGTTTTCTTTTTTAGGACTGAGGTTTTGGACTTCAGCTGTTGTGTTTTTTTCTAAAATAGAAGATTGATTTTCTTGAAATGGATTAATAATACTTATATCACTTTGGAAAAATTGATTTTGTTGTGAGTTTTTCATCCATTGAGTATATGCAATAAGCTTGTAGTTTCCAGAAGGAATTTTGGCTGAAATCAAAAAATCTCCTTGCCCTAAGCCATCATTCAATTTTATTTTATGCTTAAAAATAGAAATTTTATCAGTTCCCACTAATTCAACATAAGCAATTTTACTTATATCACTTAGGCTATTAGAGTTAGCATTAATGCAATAAACTTTATAGTATAAATACTCTCCAGTAAGCAAAAATGTAGTGTTTTGATGAACAAATATTTTTTCCTGTGAGATATTTTTATAAACAGCGATATCGTCATTTTCTAAAGTTATTTGACTGTATGATAAATAACTTTTAAATAACAGAAAGATAATTGTAAGGAATATTTTTTTTTTCATTTTTCTTGTTTATTCTACCCAAAAATCAGGTTTTACATTAGTTCCAAATTTAGTGCAGTCTCCACATTCTGGTATAACCACTAAAAAAGGTCCGGGCATTGTAAAGTCAGGTGCACCGTTTTCATCATAATATTTTACTTCCCCTCTTTGTACTAAACCAAATAACAATGAGGGGTCACCTCCATATGATGCGTTTGAAGGCGCGGAAGGCTCACATTCCGTAAAGTAAGGAGGAAGTGGTTCATTAGGGAAAAAATCTTTAAAATTAAAAAACATTCGTTTTGATGAAACCGATGAAATTTCAAAAAATCCAACAACCTTTTCGTTAGCATTGTCTGTTGAAAACACATTGCCATTAAAAAAGCCAGGTTGGTTTTGAGAAAACAAACTTTCCGAACCTGAAAATTTATTAAGTGTTTTATAGAAAGTAAACGCATCTAGTGATTGTACATACTGTTTAACTAAAATACTATATCTATGTGAAATGATAGTGTTATCTCTTTGTAATACTCTCACAGCAAATTTTGAAACTCTATCTTCCAAAAGTCGATTGGTTTCAGTTTGTAAAATAGCATTAGAATATACTGTTTTATAACAAGTTTGTTCTTCTTTAGTTCTAAGTACTTTTTCAATTCTATATGGTGGTACTTCAGAAGTAACGACTAAATCATACTTATTCCATTTTGGAGCGATAATTTTATAAGTCTCTTCATATTCATAACGATAATATTTAGAATTACCTGTAGGGTCAAAACTATCTGCAAATATTGATATATGCTCAAAGCCTAAATCATCCATTTCTCTAGATGCATATATATTATCAATTTGAGAGCTATTGGTTAATTGAGTTGGTTGAGAGCTATAGGATTTACCTTCACTAGTGGTAATAAAGAGTTGATAACTTTTATTTGGCAGGGCTTTAAATTCATGATTAGAAACATATTCTCCAGGGCTGGTTTCTTGAAAAATGTAAGTATTTTGGGCATCATCAATAATTTTAACATTGGCATTACTTTCTGTTAAAGGACCCTCATTTTCAAGAGGAAATGTTCGACTTAAATTAATTTCCTGAAATTTAAACTCATTTGTAATCGTGGCCTCAATTACTAAAGCGCTTTCAAAAGTTGTTGTTTTAATATCAAATGGTTCGATGCAACTATTGGTAAATAAAACAATAATTGTAAAGATGATTGCATAATATATTTTGACTTTTTTCATAAATTTATTTTATCTTTTGTAATTAAGATCAAAATTTGAAATTATACGTTATTGTTGGTACAGGAATGGAAAATATGGAACTTTGATATGCTTTTATCTTACCGTTTTCTGTCACAAAAAATACAGAATAAGGATTATTTCTGCCGAGTATGTTATAAATTGAAATGTTCCAAAAACTATGAACAAACTTTTTAATCTTATGGTTTCCTTCAATGTTTAAACCTATATCAAGACGATAATAATCGGGAATTCTAAACTTATTACGATCGCTATACAATACATAATCGGCACCACTATAAGTGTAATTTCCAACAGGATAAGTTATTGGTCTTCCTGTTTGATAGGCGAAATTTGCCGAAAAACTGAAACGTTTTGTTAATTTATAATTAGCAACCAAACTAAAATCATGTGGCTTGTCAAAATTAGAAGGAAAAAAATCTCCATTATTTATACGCTCTTCGTTAAAATTGCCGTCAAACTTAACGAATGAGCGTGAATAACTATACCCTAGCCACCCATTAAAATTTCCTTTTGTTTTTTTTATCAAAAATTCAATGCCGTAAGCTTTTCCTTCTCCTTGCAAAATTTCAGTTTCAATAGACTTGTTAAGCAATAAATCTGCACCAACTTTATAGTCAAGTATGTTTTTTGATTTTTTGTAATAACCTTCAAGACTTAACTCATAGGTGTTCCCATCTATATTTTTATAAAATCCTAAAGAATATTGGTTTGCTTGTTGTGGTTTAGTATTTAAGTCTGAAAGTTTCCATGTATCAGTTGAAGATGCGGTAGTGTTATTTGATAAGGTATGAATATATTGATAGGTACTATTATAACTGGCTTTAACAGAGAAATCATTAAATAAAATGTATCTTACTGAAGCACGGATTTCAGGTGCTCCATAATTTTTGATTGTTTCATTTTTATCAAAGTTTAAAGTATCAGTAACAGTTCCCTCGTTTCTAGGAGCGCCTTCAGCATATATTTTTTGTGATGCTTCACCAATGGAAGCGTAATGTGAATATCGAAAACCTAAATTAAATAAGAGTTCTTTATTTACATTATAATCATCAGAAATGAATATTGCAGATTCTAATGCTTTTTCCTTTGGAATTTTAAAGGTTTCAATAATTGATTCCAAACCTTTTGGTTCTTTGCTTCCAGGGTTAACAACATATAATTTACTTGAAATGCCATAATTAAAATTATGACTATCATTAAGTAAGTATTTCATTTTTAGTTTTAACTCCGTTTCATTAACATTATATCCTAAGTCGAAATCATTATTAGAATTCCCGTCAAATTCAATATTAAATTTATATTTACTATTTACAAGAATTAAGTCTCCATAATTTTTACTGTTAAATTTATGATTCCATTTTAAAGACATTAATCTGTTATTATAACTGTATAATGAATCAGAACTGATACTAAACGCATCATTACTATAATACCCCGTGGCTTCCAGATTGTTATTGTCGTTTATTTTATGGTTATATTTGGCCACGCCATCATAAAATGATGCTGAAGAATTTTTTAATGATTTTTCATCTAAAGATTTTAAAATCCAATCAGAATATGTTCCTCTAGCACCAATTAATAATCCCGATGTTTCTTTAATTATAGGAATTTCCAAGGCAATGTTACTTGTAACAGGACCAATGGATGCTTCTCCGGTTAATTTTTCGTTGTTGCTGTTTTTTGTATTAATTTCAAAAACAGAAGAAAGACGACCACCATACTCTGCAGGAATAGTTCCTTTATATATATTAACATCTTTGATGGTAAAAGGGTTTAAAGCCGAAAAAATGCCGAAAAAATGAGATGGGTTATAGAGCACTCCATTGTCCAAAAGAATTAAGTTCTGATCTTCTTTACCTCCTCTAACGTTAAAACCACTTGACCCTTCCCCAGCAGTGGTTATTCCAGGTAATGTAGTGGCAACTTTCAAGATATCTCGTTCGCCAAGTACCAGAGGGATGTTCTTAATAGTTTCAATTTTTATTTGTGTAATCCCAGTTACTGCTTCTTTTACATTTCTATCTCTATTACCTTCAATAATTACTTCTCTCAATAATTCTGCACTATCTTGTAAATAAAAATTTAAAGTTCCATTGTCATAAATAATTACTTTTTTCTTTGTGTCTTGAATTCCTATTGATTTTGTTTCGATAATATTAATGCCGAGCGGAAGCTTAATAGAATAATACCCATTAATATCAGTAACCACATTGATATTTTTGTTTTGAACGATTATTGCTAAATTAGGAATCGGACTATTATTGCTGATGTTTTTGGCAATACCAGTAAGAGTATAACTTTTTAATCTTGATTTGCTACTTTCTTTACCTATCCTAACAGTCTCAATATTAGATCTTCTAGAAGTTGTCTCTTCTGTATAAAGTACCGGTTCAGCATCATCGTCTTCAGAAATTTCCACCCCCGAATCATTGAAAAAGCCATTAGGTAGTGAGGTGTAAATCAACACGCTACGAGTTAAAATGATTTTATCATCAGGAGAGATATAATAATTAATAATGGTATTTTTAAAAATGGAATCAAGCAAAGTCTTTAAAGAAACATCTTTGTACTGGCCTGAGATGCGTTCATCTCCTAACCAATCTTCTACAAAATAAAAGCGATATTTGGTAAGTTCCTCAATTCTTTTGATGACATTGGCGGTACTTGAATTCTCAAAACTGATAGAAATATTTTGTTTACTTTCATCTTGAGCATAAATAAATTGAAAACAAAAAAACAATAGAATAAGTAGTGAATTTCTCATTAATTTGAAGTTCCTTTAATATTTATTAAACTACTTATGTGTTCAATTAAGTTAGTCATAAATTTATCTTGATCTAATTTTTGTAATTGTTTGTTGAAATTATAAAATTTTTTAATATCTTTTTTTAGTTTTGGGAACAACTTTATTAAATATTTTTTAGAATTTATTTTGTAATACTCATCATTAAAAAAGATAATATATTCACTTTCGTCTTTAAATTTGCTATATACAAAATTTCCAACTATTCGCTCTTTTCTGCTTTTTATATGTTTTTTAAGAAGATTTAGATGTTTACTTTGATAAGAGATTTCATAAAAACCAGAAATGGCTTCGTTAAAAAATTTCTCATATTTTTCAGAAATTTTCAGGAATTTATGATTATTAATGGAAAATTCATCTATTTTATCGTTCATTAATTGAATGATAGAATATTCAGAATCATCAGGGAGCTTAATTATTAAAAGGTCTTCATAAATATCATATTTCATTTCAACATTAAAGTATGGTTGACCATTGTAAATAATATTTCCATTTATGAATTGTGAAGTCAGGTAAAATTTATGATTGCCTTTTACAGTTCTGAATTTTTCCTTATAAATAATACCATTGTAAATCCCCGTATTTTCAATACCAATTTTACTATCAAACCAATTATAATTATTTATTCTATCCGAATTGGTTTGACTATGTACAGAAAGAGTGTTAATAATTAAAAAGCTTACTAAAAAAAAATTGATTATTTTTTTAGTAAATAAATTTTTATAATAAAGCATACATTGTATTTGTTAAGTCAAATATAGTATATAAATATGAATTAGTTTAATTTATTGTTTGTGCAATTGTTTTCGCCAGATTTATGAGTATAGTACTACAGTTTCAGGCTCAATAATTTGATCTCAGATGTTTTAGGCAGCCTTTTTGAGATGGACTAAAATTAGTAATACGAATTTAAATAAAAATAAAATGAGTTAAATTTTATTCGAAATTGGTTTTATTCCGCATTGCTTTTTTACAGGCTTGTTTTTTCTTTTTTTCCAAACGCTTACGAATGCTCGATTTGCTTGGTTTTGTAGCTTTTCGTGGTTTTTGGACGATTAATCCTCCAGAAATAATGTTTAAAAATCTTTCTATGGCAATTTCTTTATTTTTGTGCTGGCTCCGACTTTCATCGCACTGAAGCAGCAATATGTTTTCTTTGGTAAGTTTGTTTTTAAGTTTTTGAATCAGCAATCCTTTTTCTTCCTCGGTAAAGCCTTCTGAATTTTGTAAATCGAAGGTTAGTTCTATTTTTGAGGAAACTTTATTTACATGTTGACCTCCGGCACCGCTGCTTCGCACAGCTTTAAATTTTAATTCTTTTATGAGTATTTCAGTATTCATTTACTTCAAATATCTTTTTTGTTGATGGGTTATTTCCCTGAAAAGCATTGTAAATCCGTCTTCGATTTTAGAATTTTATCAATTTCGTTAATGGCAATTTCAAGTCTGTCCTTTTTATCGCCTTTCAATAAAATGTACGGTCTGTGATGTTTTTTTAAAGCATTCTCAAAAGCAATAAACATTTCCAATCTCTGCTCGGGACGATCTCTTATATCATCCTTTTTCCAGGGCGCATCAATATAGGTTAATAAATACAAATCATAAGTATTTTGTACTGCGGCTTTTTCAAGATCAGGATGCACAAAACCACCATAAAATTCTTCAGAATACACTTTTGTTTCCAGTAAATCGGTATCACAAATCAAAATCTTGTCAGCCTTTTGGGCCAATTCGTTTTCTAATTTCATTTGTCCCTTAGCAATGGGTATCATGTCGAAATTTTCACAGGTTTTCCGCTCGTTATTCCATTTGTTTTGCAAATAATCTCGCGCATATTCAGGAACCCAAACCGTGTTGTAATGACGCGCTAATAATTTAGAAAGTGTCGTTTTTCCGGAGCTTTCAGGTCCAAAAAGCACCACTTTTACAATATTTATGTTGGTTTGTTTAAGTTTTTCTTCCATGCTTTGTATCCTTGAAAAGCCAAAATTAAAAATATGGTATATTGAATTCCCGTAAAACCGTATCCTTTTACAAAATATAGTGGAATTGAAACCAAATCCCCGACAATCCAAAGTGTCCAGTTTTCTAATTTTTTATTGGCCATTAACCACATTCCGGCAAAAAATATACCAGTGGTAAAAGTATCTAAAAAAGGTGTTGTTTTTTTGAAATCTTCTAAATTTCCGGCAGTTAAGTTGGTCAAAGCATAATCAATACTTTCAGCAAAATTCAAATTATTTGGCATTACATCATAATGCCTGTAAACGGCAATCACAAAAATGGAGGTGAATAAAAAGATTCCAAAAGTCTTTAATTTATCCAAGGTATTTGTTCTTGAAATTGGCAAATGGTGTTGTTTGTCATCAACAACTCTGCTCCACATATACCAACCGTAAATACTCATAAGCGTGTAGTAAATATTGATAATTAAATCGCCGTATAAATTCCATTGAACCAATAAATACACATACAATACAGTACTTATGATGCCAGTTGGAAACACTAAAATATTTTCCTTTTTAGCATAGAAAACACTTAATACGCCAAAAATGGCAGCAATTAATTCTACTAAAATATGTAAGCTGCTTGCCGATTGATAGGGATCTGTAAAAAAGTTAAGTACATCATTCATAGCCTAAAAATTGAATGTGTCATTATTTTCAAACGCAGTGCCAACCACCACCAAATCGGCGCCATTTGCATAAGCATTGTTTAAATGTTCTTTTGTTTTAATGCCTCCGCCAACAATTAATGGAATGTTAATGTGCTTTTTCACTTCTGAAATTAATTTCGAGTTTACAGGTACTTTTGCACCGCTTCCTGCTTCCAAATAAATCAATTGCTTGCCTTTGTACATTCCGGCAACGGCTGTGTCTACTGCCAATGTTATATTTTCCTGTGAAATTGGACTTGTGTTGCTTGTTTTAAATACGGATGAATTGGTTCCGCCATCAATTAAAATATAACCTGTCGGAATAATTTCTAGGGTTGAATTTTTTAAAAAAGGAACGGATTTAATTTGCTGTTCAATTAAATATTCCGGATTTCTTCCTGATAGTAAAGATAAAAACAACAAAGCATCTGTATGATTGGTGAGTTGTGAAAAATCTCCGGGGAAAAGTACAATAGGTAATTTTGTGTGCTTTTTAATTGTTTTTACAAACAAATCGGTGATGCCTTTTTCTACAAAACTTCCCCCCACAAAAATAAAATTTGCATTAAGTTTTTCAATTCTTGAAGTTATTTCGGGCAATTTATCCAAAGAAGTTTTATCTGGATCCAATAGGATAGCCAGCAATTTTTCTTTTTTAAGGGCTGCTTTTTGGATGAATGCTAAAATGGATTTACTCATTTCCTGAAGTGTCTAAAGCATAAACCAAGGTAAATCCGCCAAGTTGTTCAAATCTAATGTCATAATTTTTATCCCAGCCTTCCACTTTTATATAACCTGTGGTTTTTTTGTCGGCAATTTGAAATGAATTAATATCAATATCATTTTTAAAGGTCAATCCGCCAAAAGGATAAATTTTATACAAAGATTCTTTTGCACCCCAAATTACTGTCAATTGTTCAATATAGTCATCATCTTTATGGATGAATCCTTTTTCAAAATTGACAAACCGATGTTGGATGATTTTAATTTTTTCCCTATTTTTTTCAATGTCAATTCCAATTGCCGCATCACTGATTGCAATGGCCGAAAAAGTAAATGAATGCGTTATGGAAATATTTTTACCGTCGGTTAAATGTGGTTTTCCGCTATCATTATAAAACAAATCAAAATCGTTATAACCTGCAGCTTTTAGCAAATGTCGAACGCTTAAGAATCCGCATCGGTGAAGTTCAGATTTCATCGAAATCAGTCTGTTGGTACTATTTTCTGTCAATGATGTATTTTCAGACAAATCGCTCAAAGATTCTTCAATTTTCCACACGTAAATGGTGGTGTGTTTATTTGGTTTTATAGTTTTGAATAAAGGCATTTATAATTTCAATGGAATTTTGTATTTTTGCAAAATAAATAAACAACTTATATTAGTTGTTTTAAATAAAAAACAAATTTAATAAATATGAGTGCAGAAACATCTACTTACGTAAAATATAAAGTAAAAGATATCAATCTTGCTGAATGGGGACGTAAAGAAATTCAATTGGCAGAAGCAGAAATGCCAGGACTAATGAGTTTAAGAGAAGAATTTAAAGGCAAAAACCCTTTAAAAGGAGCAAGAATTGCAGGTTGTTTGCATATGACCATTCAAACTGCTGTTTTAATTGAAACATTGGTTGAATTGGGTGCTGAGGTAACTTGGAGCTCATGTAATATATTTTCAACCCAAGATCAAGCTGCTGCTGCAATTGCTGCTGCAGGAGTTTCTGTATATGCTTGGAAAGGTTTGAATGAGGAAGAATTTGACTGGTGTATTGAACAAACATTGTTTTTTGGTGAAGACAGAAAACCGTTGAACTTAATTTTGGATGATGGCGGCGATTTAACCAATATGGTTTTAGATAAATATCCAGAATTGGCTGCAGGAATTAATGGTTTGTCAGAAGAAACCACTACTGGCGTTCATCGATTATATGATAGGATGAAAGCAGGTACATTGCCTATGCCTGCAATTAATGTAAATGATTCTGTAACTAAATCTAAATTTGACAATAAATATGGATGCAGAGAAAGTGCAGTAGATGCCATTCGTAGAGCGACAGATTTAATGTTAGCAGGAAAAAGAGTTGTGGTTTGCGGTTATGGAGATGTAGGGAAAGGAACAGCGGCTTCTTTTAAAGGTGCTGGCTCTATTGTAACAATTACTGAAATTGACCCTATTTGTGCATTGCAGGCTGCTATGGACGGATTTGAAGTAAAAAAATTAGACACTGTTGTTGGAAATGCGGATATCGTTATTACTACCACAGGAAATAAAGACATCGTTCAATCTCGTCATTTTGAAAAAATGAAAGACAAAACAGTGGTTTGTAACATTGGACATTTTGATAATGAACTGGATATAGCCTGGTTGAATAAAAATTATGGACATACCAAAGTTGAAATTAAACCTCAAGTAGATAAATATACAATCGGTGAAAATGAAATTATTTTATTGGCAGAAGGTCGTTTGGTAAATTTAGGCTGTGCAACCGGACATCCTAGTTTTGTAATGAGCAATTCATTCACCAACCAAACATTGGCGCAATTGGAATTGTGGAACAACAGGGAAGCTTATAAAAATGAAGTTTATATGTTGCCAAAACATTTAGATGAAAAAGTAGCACGTTTGCACTTGGCTAAAATTGGTGTTGAATTGGAAACTTTGCGTGAAGACCAAGCCACATATATTGGTGTAAATGTTGAAGGGCCATACAAACCTGAATACTACAGATATTAATATTGGTTACTTTTGTAAAAAAAAAGCCTCTCATATTTGAGAGGCTTTTTTTTGTAATTTCTCATAATTAACAAAAACAATGTTCTTCCTTTTTCTTGATTCAAAAATAAGGCAAGGGTTGTTAATAAGTAAGGGAAAAATAGCATTTTAAAATAGGGGGAGTCCCTTATTTTATTTTTTGATGTTTGTCAATTTTGTCAGGTACGATTTGAATTTTACCCCAGCCAGCCTTCTCTGTCTAAACTTCTATATTGAATAGCTTCAGAAATGTGCGCTGTAGAAATTTCCTCAACTCCTTCCAAATCAGCAATTGTTCTGGAAACTTTTAAAATCCTGTCGTAAGCTCTAGCTGATAAACTTAAGCGTTCCATGGCATTTTTAAGCAATGCGCTACATTCCGGTATCAATTTGCAATATTTTCTGATTTGCTTCACACTCATTTGTGCGTTGTGGTGCACATTTTCATATTCCGTAAAACGGTGTGTTTGTATTTCCCTTGCTTTTGTGACACGTTTCCTTATTTCGGTGCTTGGTTCACTAAGTTGTTCTTCAGAAAGTTTTTCAAAAGGAACGGGATTCACTTCAATATGAATGTCGATTCTGTCTAATAATGGGCCGGAAATTTTACTAAGATAGCGTTGCATTTCAAAAGGCGAGGAGGTTTTTGGAGAATCGGGATCATTAAAATAACCACTTGGCGACGGATTCATACTTGCCACCAACATAAAACTGCTGGGATAAGTCACGGAAAATTTTGCCCGTGAGATGGTTATTTCCCTATCCTCCAATGGTTGGCGCATCACTTCTAAAACAGTGCGTTTAAATTCTGGCAATTCATCTAAAAACAATACGCCATTGTGCGCCAAGGAGATTTCTCCTGGTTGCGGATATTGTCCTCCGCCAACCAAAGCGATATCCGAAATAGTATGGTGCGGCGATCGAAACGGTCGCTGGCACATCAAACCGCTTTCTTTTATTTTTCCTACTACTGAGTGTATTTTTGTGGTTTCCAGCGCTTCCTGCATCGTCATTGGCGGCAATATGGAAGCTAGTCTTTTACTTAACATTGTTTTTCCGCTTCCTGGAGGGCCGATAAGAATAATGTTATGTCCGCCGGCAGCTGCAATTTCCATGGAACGTTTTACGGATTCCTGTCCTTTTACGTCGGCAAAGTCAAATTCGGGATTGTCCAAACTTTTATTAAATTCAAATTGAACATCAATAATGGTTTGTTCGAGCTCTGTTTTTCCGTCAAAAAAGTCAATGACTTCTGTAATGTTTTCAACGCCATAAACATTTAAATTGCTAACAATGGCGGCTTCTTTTGCGTTTTGTTTCGGCAGAATAAATCCCTTAAAATTTTCTTCAAGCGCTTTAATGGCAATGGGCAAAGCGCCTTTAATGGGCTGCAGACTTCCGTCTAACGAAAGCTCGCCCATAATGATGTAATCCCCAATTTTTTCGGTATTAATTTGGTTTGAGGCGGCGAGTATGCCAATGGCTAAAGTAAGGTCGTAAGCAGAGCCTTCTTTGCGCATATCTGCCGGAGCCATATTGATGGTGATTTTTTTTCCGGGAAAATGGTATTTGTTGTTTTTTAAGGCTGCGGAAATTCTGAAACTGCTTTCTTTAATGGCACTGTCGGGCAAGCCAACCAAATGATAACCAATACCCTTGTCAATATTTACCTCAACGGTAATATTGCAGGCTTCAACGCCAAACACGGCGCTGCCATAAACTTTTTCTAGCATTTTTTTATTCTTTATTTTAAAACTTTATAAAAAGTTTTTTTGTTGACTCACGTTCAACAAGTTTTGGTTTAATAACTTGTGTTTTAACGTCATTAAATTCAATTTTTTCTTCAATTTTATCTATTAATCGTGTTGCTGCAATTTCACCTGTTGTATGGGCAAAACGATTTACACTGGTTAGCGGCGGTGTGCTATAACGCGATAATATACCATTTGTAAGTCCAACTATTGAGATATCTTCCGGAATTCTGATAAATCTTTTGTTTAGGACTTGTGTGGTAATTGCGCCAGAAACCTCATCTACCGTAAAAATGCCATCCACACGATATTTGTCGAGCATTTCATTGATTCTCTCTTTAAGGCCCTCTTCATTATCCTGTCTTATAATTAGATTTTTAACTGGAATCACATGGTGTTTTTCAAGCGCTTTTAAATAGCCTTCAAGACCAAATTTACCAATATTTAGGGCTTCTGATGTAGAAATAAAAGCAATATTTTCACAAGATGATTTCATTAAAAATCGAGTAGCTTTATACGCGCTTTTCACTAAATCTGCAACAACTTTATCACAATTTATTTCTTGATGAACACGGTCATACAACACAATTGGAGTACCTTCTTCCAAAATATCATGAAAATGTTCATAATTCCCAATTTTTAAAGTTTCTTCTGAAATGCAGGCAATAAAACCATCAATAGTTCCATTTGAAAGCATTTCCATTGTGTCAACTTCTTTTTTGTAGGATTCATTTGTGATGCAGGTAATGATGTTGTAGCCTTTTTCTGTTGTCACTTTTTCAATTCCTCTAAGCACTCTGGCAAAATAATAGTTTAAAATATTTGGGACAATAATTCCAATAGTTTTTGTTTTTTTATTTTGCAGGCTTAAAGCCAGTGTGTTGGGTTTATATTTGTGCAATTTGGCATATTCCTGAATTCTTTTTTTAGTTTCATCACTAATTTCGTAGCTGTCATTTAACGCTTTTGAAACTGTTGAAATGGAAACTTCCAATGCCAGGGCAATTTGTTTTATGGTTATTCTTTTACTCATTTTTTGGTGAAATTGTTAATTTTGTTGAAACCCTTTTTATTTCTTCTTTATTCATTTTCATTTTTCTGAATTCGCCTTTGTTATACATTTCAGCTTGGTCTTTATAATGTTTGCTGAATTGATTTCCAGATTCTCCTGTCGGCAATATACTTATACTATTTTCAATATCAGAAAAATCAATGATTCTTCTGGTGGATGGCCCTGCGTTAACTTTGTACAATCCAGAATCGTTATAGTCGAAACCCCGATTATTAATAACTTCTCTGGCGCCATTTATTGGAAACGGACCCACATTAAAATAGCTTTTTAAGGCCGCCACTTTGCCAAGCGGATGCTCGTGCTCTAAGGTAAGAACTTTTCCCCAATTCCAATCCTTTTTGTCACTTCCAAGTTGTTTTTCTAAAAACGCAACAGCTTTAACCATCGATTTTGACAGAATTTCTTTTCTGGTTTCTGTTTTGTCTTTGGTTTTTATGTCGTCCCACCAAATGGAATTTTCCTTTTTAAGTATTTCTGCTATCACTCTTTTGGATAAATGGGTGGCTAAAAACTGGGTGAATAATTCTGTTCCCAATTCATCTTCAAAAGTGTTTTTTAAATACAGGTAAATCCACTTATTATAAATGGTTGGCGCAACTTGGTCAAGAGTATTAGAACCGTCCCAAAGTTGAAGGATGTCAATGGCTTCTTGTTCGCTTTTGCTAAAAGCATTATAATCCATAATTTTAGCAAATTCTTTTACCAATCCCGGAGATACCGATGAAGTGACATCAGTAATCATAGCCGACATAGATTCTTTGTTCCAGTTATTTTTTGGTTCCAGCAATTGTACAATGCGTTTGGCTCGATCTTCTGGAACATAATATCCGGGGTACAATATGTTTGCAATAGTATCTGGTTGGTTGTTGGCGGAATATACATAATTCCAAGGCGGATTTTCAGCCATCGGATTTTCGCTGAAATCCAAATATTCAATAGGGTCATCATAACCGGAAGCGCCATTTAAAATAAATTTTGTGTTTACATTTGGATTGTGTTTGTATAATTTTCCTGATGCCCACCAGGCTACATTTCCTTTTGCGTCACCATACATAATATTCAATCCGGGCGCGTGAATCATGGAAGCTCCTTTTTTAACGTCTTTCATTTCGGTTGCCCTTGAAATGGTATAAAGCGCTTCTAAAATTTCAACATCAAACTTTGTGTAAACCCATGACATTGCAACGGGCTCGGTTTCAGAAATGGCGTCAATGGCGTCATTCATAATTGGTCCGTGACGTGAACTTCTAACAGTAATTGTCACATCCTCCGCATCTTTAACTTTTATGGTTTTGGTTACTGTTTTATAGGTTTCAAGTCCGTTTGGTGTTTTGTATTTAGTATTGTCTGTTGGGTCATTTTCTTCTTTGTAAAAATCAAGATCATCATTTTCGAACATCGTTAATCCGTAGGCATAATTCCTGTTATGTCCCAATAAAGGGAACGGAACACCCGCCAAATGATATCCGTACATTTCATAATTTGGCGTTACAATATGCGCTTCATACCAAACTGCTGGTTGCGAATAGCCAATATGCGGATCGTTGGCAAAAAGCACTTTTCCTGAGGAAGTTTTATTAGGAGAGACCACCCAACTGTTGCTGCCAATAAAAGGAGGAATAGGCGATTTATCCATAATTTCATTTACATTTGAAACCATCGCCGAAAAATCGGCAATATTATCCTTTGAATTTTTTATAAAAGTGGTATTTGGACTGATATCTATATTGAGTTCTTTCAAATAATCATTGCCTAATTTTTTTTTAAGGACACTTAACAGCGGATCGGTTTTTTGAGCCATCGCAAAACTGAAAGACATATATCCCAAAATATTATAGATGTCGTTTAATTGGTAAGGTTCTTTTTCAATTCCTATTAATGTGAATTCAATAGGCGTGGGGCCATTTTCAATAAACTGGTTTACACCGTTTAAATAGGCAGTAGCTAATTTGTACACTTCGCCGTTTTTATCTAATTTTTTTATGGATTTTTTGGAAGCTTCTTCAATGCCCAAACTCACAAAAAACTGGTCGTTTTTAAGCATATCTTTTCCGAAAATTTCCGACAATCTTCCCGGTGCTATTCTTCGCATTAGTTCCATTTGCCAAAGTCGGTCCTGCGCGTGAACGTAGCCCAAAGCTGTTGTGGCGTCATATTGGTTTTGTGCATAAATATGAGGAATTCCATAATCATCAAAATAAACAGTAGTTTCGTTCTCTATGTTTGATAAAGATATTTTACCGGAATAATCAGGTTTTAGGCTGTTGAAATACATCCAGCCTCCAATTAAAATCAGGGCGACTAGGACACCAATAATGAGTAATATTTTTTTAAAAATGCGCATCGTTGAAAAATAGTTTATGATATTTCAAATATAATATTTTAAATCATACAAAATTTGAAACCACTATTTTCAATTTAATTGAAATAAAAAGTAAAATGCTTAAATCCAAGGATTTCTTAAAAACGGTTCTTAATAAATTTTTTTGTTCCGTTTCACTGCGTAAAAAACTCTTGAACAGACGTTTTTATAATTTATTCAATCCGCTAAATATACCGTTCATTAATAATTTTTAAATGATGCATTTGATGTCCTGAAATAATAAAACCCAAGGCCCTTACGGTCATGTCACTTCCATTTGCAGTACCAGCCAATTGTAGCATCTCATTCGTAAAACTTTTAAATAAAGAGATACTCGCTCTTCGTGTGCAAGTAAATTCATCTAGTAAATCATTAAAATTTCTGTTGTTACCATTTGAATTGTCAACATACCAGTTTTCATCAAAACCTTGCAATTCTGTAGCGTCATTTCTTGAGAAACGCAAAGCTCTGTAGCTCATAATGCGTTCTGTGTCAATTAAATGTTGAAGTAGTTCCTTAATGGTCCATTTTCCTTCAGCATACCGAAATACCAATTTTTCTTCCGGTAAATTTTTAACGGTTTCCAGTAATTCATCAGAAGAAGCAGTTAAAATTTCAATTAAATCAACATCTCCCAATTCCAAAATATAGTGTTTGTAATGCGGATTGTATTCGTTTTCGTTTAATTGGGATAAGTTCATAATTATGCTGAATTTCTACTTGCGTTAATATTTCCGAATAAGGAGCGTGTTACCATTTTTTCATAAACCTTAATCAATTCAAGATCAGGGTTTTCTTCCTTTTGCAATTCCTGAATTTTACGCAGCGCAAACTGCTGAATGGTTAACAAAGGCAACACAATATTTTCACGAATGGCAATGGATGCTTTGCCAACCTGATTGCTTTGCATCAATTCGGTATAATCGGAAAGTTTTAAGATAAGGCGTTTTGTAGTTTGGTATTCTGTGTGAATAATTTCCCAAAATTGGCCAAATTCTTCATCTTTCGCCATGTATTCCGTCAGTTCAAAAAACGATTTTGTAAGCGACATCATACTGTTTCCAATCAATGTTTTAAAGAAATCAGAATTTTTATAAAATTCTTTTATTTTGTCAAATTCACCATTGTCCTCATATTTTTTCAACGCAGTTCCAACCCCGTAAAATCCGGGAACATTTTGTTTTAACTGACTCCATGAACCCACAAAAGGGATGGCGCGCAAATCGGCGAAATTCAATTCTTTTGAAGCAGAGCGTTTAGAAGGTCGACTTCCAATATTTGTTTTCGCATAATATTTTAAAGTGCTCATTCGCTCCAAATAAGGCATGAACTTCGGATGATTTTTAAAATCAACATAGGCTTGATAGCTTGTCGATGCCAAATCATCCATAATTTCAACATCATTTTTTGTCATAATGTTATTGGCGTTGCTAAACAATTCGTTTGAAATACCTGCACTTAACAATTGTTCAATATTGTATTGGGAAGAATCCAGCGTGCCAAAATTTGAGCTTATAGTTTGTCCTTGCACCGTTAATTGTATTTCTTCGTCTTCAATGCTTGGTCCCAATGAAGCATAAAATTGGTGCGTTTTTCCACCACCACGCGCTGGTGGTCCGCCGCGTCCATCAAAAAATATAACTTTTATTCCGTGTTTTCTGGAAATTTCTGTCAGGTTTTCTTTTGCTTTAAAAATAGCCCAATTAGCCATTAAATAGCCACCATCTTTTGTTCCGTCAGAAAAACCAAGCATAATGGTTTGTTTGTTATTTCTGTTTTTAAGATGATTTTTATAAGTGCTGTTGGTGTATAATTTTTCCAAAACGCTTGTTGAATTCGTTAAATCATCAACGGTTTCAAAAAGTGGAATAATATCAACATTTATTTGATGGTTAAAGCCGCACAAATTAAACATTGCAAAGGTTTCCATCATATTTAAAGCCGACTGGTTATTGCTGATAATATAACGGTTAGCACCACGTTCGCCATTATTTTGCTGAATGGTTTTTAAGGCATGAATAGATCCTAAGGTTTTTACAACCATTTCATCGTCAAAAATAGATAAATCTACGTTGTCATCTACTTTTGATAAAATTTCAATTTGCTTGTCTTCGGAAAGTTCTAAATAATTTTCAGGAAAAACAGCGATTCCTTTTTCTGATAAAGAATTAACAATTTGAACAAATGCATCATGATGCACTCTACTGTCCTGACGAATATCCAAAGTTGCAAAATGGTACCCGAACAAGCGAATTTTATTGATCAAATCATCTATTTCATCTGAATATAAAGATTGATGTCTAGAGATGAGTATTTCCCTTATTCCCATCAATTTATCCAGAAATTCATTTAACGGAAGCATGGTATTAATTTCAGTGTTTACACTATTCTCGAATAAAATTTTCTCCAATTCAGAAATCGCATCTTCAACACCTGCAAACGTCAATTTTCTTTTTAATAACCTTACATCCCTGTAATAATTTTTTAAGATGGATTGTTTTAAACGTTTAGCAACGTTTAGTGTGATTTCCGTTGTCACAAACGGATTTCCGTCCCTGTCGCCTCCTGGCCAAAAACCCAAGTTAATAATTTCATTGTCAATTGGCTGATTGTCGAAAATATTGCTTTGAATATAATTGTATACGTTTGAAACTGATTGGTAAAATACGTTTTCCAAATACCAGATTAAGCTTATGGCTTCATCAAAAGGTGTTGGCTTTACGTGTTTGAAAAATGGCGTTTTACCCAACTGGGCCAAAAGCTGGTTAATTTTCAGCAAATCATTTTCCTGTATGGCTTCCGTTAAATCGGTAATAATTCCCAAAACTGCTCCCGGATAAAACTGCGTTGGGTGTGCTGTTAAAACCACCCGAACCTTAAAGCTTTCCAAATGTTTTTTTAATGCTTCATTTTTCTTTTCCAATGAGGCGGTTTCTTTACTGTTTCGCAAAGTTCCCACGCCGTCCATATTATTTACAATTGGAAACGCAGCATCTTCAATGGCATCAAATAACACCACTTGCCGCTCAATATATTGGATAAAACGAAAAAGTAAATTTATTTTTTCTTCTTCTGAAGGATTTGTATGATAGGCTTTAAAAAAGGTCTCGACAATTTCGCTCGGATTTTTTTTGCTGGAGAAACCACTTTCACAAACTTCATGAAAAAGCGGCAACATAACACCAGTTTTTGTAATATCATCAAACGGAAGTGTCATAAAAATACTGTTATAAATACGGTATTTTGCCAATACGTTTTCGTTAAATCTGGTAAGTTTTGGTTGTTTATGCATAGTTTAAAAATTCAAAAGTGAAAAATACAAAAGCTTTGTTAAATGGCTGTTTTTAAAATGCTAATTTAACGAAATCGATTTTTTTGTGCAGGAATAAACCGGACAATCAAAAGTTTATTTTTAAAATTTTTGATGTAGATTTTGAAACTTTAAATCGGTCGTCCAGTCGTTTTCCAACCACCCAAATAATGTCGTTTTTTGAGCACAACAGCCAAGCATTTTCTTTATCTGTAAGCGAAAGTTTTTCGTCTTTAAAAAATTTGCTTATTTTCTTTTTTCCATTTAGGCCAATAGGAAAAAAGTAATCACCTTTTTGCCATTTTCTTAAGGTTAAAGGAAATTCAATTTTATCAAAATCTATTGTGATCGTGTTTTTATCGTTAAAAATAAGTTCCTCCAACACTTTGTTCTGATGATTTTTAGTGTCAAAAGGAATGGTGACTGTTTCTAATTTTAGCGAAATCGGCGTTTTAATTTCAGTTGTGTTTTCAGAAATTTCTATATATTCATTTTCTTCTGGTTGAAGAATTTTAGCTAAAATCAACACTTCTCGGTCTTTCAGTAAACGGTGTGTTTTGCTAAAAACCTGTTTTCCGCTTTGGCAGTCCAACAAATCGGCAACATCATTCCATTCGGTAAAGCCGTATTCTTTTAAAATTTCAAACAAATAAATTTTTGGATTGCTTAATTTTTTTAATTCGGGAATGCTGAAATGCAATTCTTTTTTATGGATTTTGGTAATTTTTTCTTTGACATCTTGAATGTGATCTTTTACAATTTGCTGACTTCCTTTTAAATTTTCTAGCGTATTGTAAAAAGTATCCAACAAATTTGGATTTAACTCTTTTAAAACGGGAACAACTTTATGTCGAATTTTATTTCTTACATACCTGATGGAAGAATTGGTTCTGTCTTCGCGCCATGCTATCTTTTTTTTGGCAGCGTACACCAAAATTTCGTTACGGGAGAAAATCATAAACGGGCGCACAATATTCCCATGAATTTCGGGAATTCCCGTTAAGCCATCTAAGCCGGTTCCTCGCGTTAAATTAATTATAAATGTTTCCAAAACATCATCTTTTTGATGCCCTGTTATGATGTAATCGATATTGTTTTCTTTGGCAATTTTTTGAAACCAGTCGTAGCGCAAATCTCTTGCCGCCATTTGGGTTGAAATTCCTTTTTCTGTGGCATAAGATTCAGTGTCAAATTTAATGGAATAGGTGTGGATTTGTAGTTTATCACCTAAATCTTTCACAAACTTTTCATCTTCATTGCTTTCTTTACCACGCAATGAAAAATTGCAATGCGCCAAGGAAATCGTAAATTTTAACCTGTGAAACAAATGTGTTAAAACCACACTGTCTATCCCGCCTGAGGTAGCAACAAGCAAATTTTTATCTTGTAAAAACGAAAATTTACTATTGATATGTTCTTGAAGTTCAGCTTTCATAAGTTTGTAAATATAATTATTTAACGTTTAATAAAACGTGTTTCATTGCTTTTGCTTTCAACAAACATTCTTCATATTCTTTTTCTGGGATTGATTGTGCCGTAATGGCACCGCCAACAGAATATGAAATGTATTTTTTTTCGGCATTGTATAAAATACTGCGTATGATCACATTGAAATCAAAATCGCCATTTGGTGTAAAATAGCCGACAGCCCCTGAATACAATCCCCGTTTGGTTTCTTCCAATTCCTCCATAATTTTCATGGCCGAAATTTTTGGCGCTCCAGTCATGCTTCCCATCGGAAACGTATTTTTTATAAGATCAACAGGATGAATGTTGTTTTTTACAGAACAGGAAACGCTGGAAATGAGATGATGTACCTGTTCGAAAGTGTACACTTTACAAAGCTCTTCCACTTTTACAGAACCTTTTATGGCAAATCTGGAAAAATCGTTGCGCACCAAATCCACAATCATAATATTTTCTGCACGTTCTTTTGGATTTTGTTCCAATGCCGCAATTAATTTTTCATCTTCTTTTTTTGTGGCTGCTCTTTTTTCAGTTCCTTTTATGGGCTGTGAAATTAAGTGCTCGCCATCTTTTTTTAGATAACGCTCTGGAGACGCGGAAAGTAAATAATTGTCATTTAGCTTCAAAAATGTGGCAAAAGGCGGTTTGGAAATTTCATTTAAATTTTGGTAAACTTCTACCGGATTTATTATCGAATTTTCGCTGTAAAATTCCTGGCAAAAATTGGCTTCATAAATGTCGCCTCTGTGAATATGATTTAAAATTGTGTTTAGTTTTTTGTAATAATCGTCTTTATGAATACGAAGTTTAATCTTTAATTTGTTTTTAACTTTTGGCTTTTGACTTTTGGCTTTTGGCTGATTTATTTTTTTTAAATCAGTTTCAATTTCATTTTCAAAATCCGTTAGATATTTTATTTCAATCCTATTCCCTTTGATAAAAAATAATTTTTTAGGCTGAAAAAAGAACAAATCAGGGAAGTGCAATCCGTCGAAATTTGAAGATGATAAGGCTTCAACATCATTTTTTAAATCGTAGCCGAGATAGCCAAAAATATAATCGTTTACTTCAGATTGGTATTTCTTTAATTTTGAAAAAGCATTTTCATAAGAAGTTTCAATTTTTGAAACCGCATCAACCGCTAGCACCGCATCAAAATTTGAATATTTTTGGTCGTAATTGTTACTATCGAGCCACACCGCTGTTTTAAATTGTTGCGCCCATTCTAAAAGTTTCTTTTTGAATTCAGAAATATTGGTGACCTGAATATGAATACTTGTTCGTTGCATCAGCACAAAAATATAAAAGTCCCTTCAAATTGAAAGGACTTTTAATTTTATAATTTTCGTCATCCTGAATTTATTTCAGAATCTCATTATTATTAAGCGGGTTCAGCATGACAAGCTTTAATGTTTAGCTATGTATCGATCGATCATTCACAGCCATACAAGCTTCTTTAAATGCTTCGGTATAAGTTGGATGTGCATGTGATGAACGTGCAATATCTTCAGATGACGCTCTAAATTCCATCGCAATCACCGCTTCGGCAATCATATCGGCTGCTCTGGCACCAATCATATGAACACCTAAAATCTCATCAGTTTTAGCATCGGCCAATACTTTTATCATTCCATCAGTATCCATACTTGCTCTTGCTCTTCCCAAAGCGCGCATGGCAAAAGTCCCCGATTTGTAATTCACTCCAGCTTCTTTTAACTGCTCTTCCGTTTTGCCAACTGCAGCAACTTCAGGCCAGGTATAAACAACGCCCGGAATTAAATTGTAATCGATATGTGGTTTTTGTCCGGCAATCAATTCTGCCACCAACGTGCCTTCTTCTTCGGCTTTATGTGCCAGCATAGCACCTTTTACCACATCGCCAATGGCGTAAATGTTTGCCACGTTGGTTTGTAGTTGTTCGTTGGTTTCAATTTGGCTTCTCTCATTTACTTTGACACCAACATTTTCCAATCCCAATCCGTCAGTAAATGGTTTTCTTCCTACTGAGATTAACGTATAATCGCCTTTAAATTCAATCGGATTCCCTTTTTTGTCTTCAGCAACCACCACAACTTCTTTTCCTTTATTTTCTACGGAAGTTACTTTGTGGCCGGTATAAAATTTGAGACCTTGTTTTTTTAGTGATTTTTGCAATTCTTTGGAAAGCATCAAGTCCATTCCCGGCGTAATGGTTGGCATATATTCAATTACGGAAACTTCGGAACCCAATCGGCTATAAACAGAACCCAACTCCAAACCTATAACGCCGCCGCCAATAACAATTAAATGTTTTGGAATCTCGGTTAAACGCAATGCTTCTGTTGAAGAGATAATTCTTTTTTTATCCATTTTAATAAATGGCAATGTTGAAGGTTTAGAACCCGTTGCAATAATTATTTTTGAAGCTTCAATTTTTTCTGAAGTTCCGTCAGTTTTTGCTATTGTAATATGTGTGGCATCGGTAAAACTTCCAACACCTTGTAATACGGTAACTTTATTTTTTTCCATTAAAAAATTAATGCCTCCTGAAGTTTGATCCACGACTTCTTTTTTACGTGCGATCATTTGTTCAAAATTTATTTTCAAGCCCGAAATTTCAATCCCGTGCTTAGCAAAATGTTTTGTGGCATCATAATAATGGTGCGAAGAATCGAGCAATGCTTTTGACGGAATACAGCCCACATTTAAGCAAGTTCCTCCCAACATATTGTATTTTTCAATAATGGCAGTTTTTAATCCCAGTTGTGCACAACGTATTGCGGCTACATAGCCACCCGGTCCTGAGCCAATAATGGCAACATCATATTTATTCATAAGTTTTAAATCTTGTTGAATTACAAAAATAGAATTTTTATTTATCTATAAAGAATATGTCTTACTTATTTTAGGGGGGACATAATTAAGTTGTATTTTAAATTATCGCTGCCTTTAATATTTAATAATATATTTATAAATGATTAAAAATAAGTGAATTAGATATAAATGTTCAAATGGTGTAAAATGCACTGAAGATGAGCACCAATTAAACAGAAGAACGGAGTTCGTTATCCTTAATAAGAAATAGAATCGCAGTCGTAATATAATTATACTCTTGATTATACTACCGTTGTGTGGACGACAATTTCTCAAGATATAGGTTACGGCTGCTTCTTTTATTGAATATTAAAATGCAGAAAGCGCTTTTTTATAAAAAAGCGCTTTCTGCATTTATGAGTCAATGAATTTTTTCTATTTCAGTAATCCGGCTCTTTTTAATAATGCCTTATTATTTGGTTTTTTGCCTCTAAAATTGACATATAGCGTCATAGGCTTATCGGTTCCGCCTTTTGATAGTACATTATCCTTAAATTTTTGCGCGGTAGTTTTGTCAAAAATTCCGTTTTCCAAAAATAAAGCAAAAGCATCTGCATCTAAAACTTCAGCCCATTTGTAGGAGTAATAGCCAGATGAATATCCACCCTGAAAAATATGCGAAAAAGAGGTGCTCATACAGTTTTCTTTGATGTCTGGAAATAATTGGGTGTTTTTAAAAGATAGGGTTTCAAATTCTTTTACATTTTTTAAAGTAGCAGGATCTTTCGCATGATAATTCATGTCTAAAATTCCCAAACTCAACTGACGTAAAGTTTGCATTCCTTCTAAAAAATTAGACGATTTTTTAATTTTATCAATCAATTCCATCGGAATTGGCTCATCCGTTTCATAGTGTTTTGCAAACAAGTTTAGGGCATCTTTTTCATAACACCAGTTTTCTAATAGTTGGCTTGGAAGCTCCACAAAATCCCAATAAACATTTGTGCCCGATAAACTTGGATAGGTTGTGTTTGCCAACATTCCGTGCAATGCATGCCCAAATTCATGAAATAAGGTGGTCACTTCATTAAAAGTTAATAAAGATGGTTTTGTTTGAGTGGGTTTGGTGAAATTACAAACTACTGAAATATGAGGTCTTGAATTTTCACCGTCTTTTATCCATTGACCTTTAAAAGAAGTCATCCATGCGCCGTCTCGTTTTCCTTTTCTTGGAAAAAAATCAGCATACAAGATTGCGATAAAATTGTCTGAAGTATCTGTTACTTTGAAGGTTTTAACATCTTCATGGTATTTGTCAACAGTATAAATTTCTTCAAAAACCAAATCGTATAATTTATTGGCTACGTCAAATACGCCTCCAATAACATTTTGTAATTTGAAATAGGGTTTTAACTGTTCTTCTTCCAGATCAAAAAGTTCTTTTTTTAATTTTTCCGAATAATAGGCACTGTCCCATTTTTGAAGTGTTGAAATTCCGTCTCTTTTTGCGAAATCCGACAGTTTTTTAAATTCTTCTTCAGCGGCTGGCTTTGCTTTTAATAATAAATCTTCCAAAAAGCCATTCACTATTTGGGGAGTTTCGGCCATTCGTTCTTCCAAAACAAAGTGAGCATGCGTTTTATAACCCAATAAATTTGCCCTTTTATGTCGAAGTTGGACAATATTCAATAAAGTTTGCTGGTTGTCATTTTCATTATTTTTGAATGCTTTTGCCCCAAATGCGAGTGCCATTTTTTTTCGCAGATCCCTATTCTCGGCATATGTCATAAATGGAATGTAACTTGGGTAATTCAGTGTAAAAATCCAGCCTTCCTTATTTTTCTCTTTCGCAGCCAGTTGCGCTGCTTCAATAGTATTTTTAGGCAATCCTTTCAAATCATTTTCATCGGTTAAATGAAGTTCAAAAGCATTTGTTTCTGCCAAGACATGCTCTCCAAACGTTAATTTTAATGTAGAAAGTTCCGTATCAATTTTCCGAAGTTCAGTTTTATCTTTTTCATTTAAATTGGCTCCGTTCCTCACAAAACTTTTGTAGGAATTGCTTAATAAAATATCCTGTTCTGTGGTTAAATTAAGTGCGTTTTTGCCGTCATAAATTTTCTTAACCCTTTTAAATAATTTTTCATTTAATTTAACATCATTTGAAAATTCAGAAAGCATTGGCGATACTTCTTGCGCAATTTTTTGAATTTCATCATTGGTTTCTGCAGAATTTAAATTGAAAAAGATGCTTGCCATTCTATCCAATTTCTCTCCGCCAAATTGTAATGCTTCAAGGGTGTTTTCAAAAGTTGGCGTGGCATCGTTGCTTGTAATAGCATCAATATCCTCTTTAGCCAGTTTAATTCCTTCAACAAATGCAGGATTAAAATGATGATTTTTTATTTTTGCAAAAGGCGCCGTTGTAAATGGCGTTTTAAATTCATTTAATAATGGATTGCTCATAATGAAATGTTGAATCGTTTAATTGTTAAAATATTAAATTAAGGATTGGTCTAAAAACCAATCTTTAATTTTTTTTATTTTTAAGTTCCTCCGAAGCTTTATAAACTTTAGTTTTTAACCCTTCTTTAAAAAGAATTATTTTGTCCAGCATGTTTTTGTCTGAACAGCCAATAATTTGCGCAGCCAAAATACCGGCATTTTCAGCACCGTCTAAAGCCACAGTTGCCACGGGAACTCCGCTTGGCATTTGGAGAATTGATAGTACGGAATCCCAGCCATCAATAGAATTTCTGGATTTTATTGGAACGCCAATAACAGGTAGCGGGCTCATAGAAGCGACCATTCCGGGTAAATGTGCAGCACCACCGGCGCCTGCAATGATGACCGAAATTCCACGAGTGTGCGCATTTTTTGCGTAGTCAAAAAGTTTTTCTGGAGTTCGGTGGGCTGATACAATATCTACTTCAGTTTCAATATCAAAACTTTTTAAAATAGTGATAGCCTGCTGCATAATTGGAAGATCTGAATTGCTTCCCATAATAATTCCTACTTTGCTCATATGCTTTTATTTACTGATTACTCTTATTGTATTTTTAACTTCTTCTGCAATTTTTCGCGCTTCGGTTAAATTATTATTCACAATGGTTACATGACCCATTTTTCTGAAAGGCCGTGTTTGTTTTTTGCCATAAATATGGGGCGTTACACCCTTCATTTTAAGTATTTCTTCTATATTTTTATAAATAACATCGCCTGAAAAACCTTCTTCACCTACCAAATTCACCATAATTCCTGCAACTTTGCTATTGGTATTTCCCAGAGGAAGGTTTAAAATACTGCGTAAGTGCTGTTCAAACTGATTTGTATAAGATGCTTCAATACTGTAATGGCCACTGTTATGAGTTCGTGGTGCAACTTCGTTCACCAATATTTCATCTTGTTCGGTTTGAAACAGTTCAACCGCCAATAAGCCAATATGCCCAAATTCTTCAGCAACTTTTAAGGCGATGTTTCTTGCTTTTTCGGCGACTTCATCTGAAATTCTTGCTGGACAAATAACATATTCAACTTGGTTTGCTTCAGGATGAAATTCCATTTCTACAACCGGATATGTTTTTATTTCCCCATTTTTATTTCTTGCAACAATTACTGCCAATTCATTTTTGAAAGGAATTAATTCTTCTATAATACATTCATTATCAGTCAATGAATTAGTGTCGTTCTCATTTCTGACAATTTTAACACCAGTGCCGTCATATCCGAATTGGGCTGATTTCCAAACAAAAGGATAGCTTAAGGTTTTTATTTTTAGTTCAGTCAGCGATGAAAATCTTTTATGGCTAGAAGTTGGAATGGAATGTTCAGCAAAAAAATCTTTTTGTCTTCCTTTATGTTGAATAATTTGCAAGATACTTGGTTGAGGGTAAATTTCCAGACCTTCTTTTTCCAATTTAAAAAGGGCGTCAATATTTACATGTTCAATTTCAATGGTCAATAGATCAACTTTTTTTCCAAAATTGTATACCGTATCAAAATCCATTAAACTTCCTTGGTGAAATTCATTGCAAATTTGTGCACAGGGCGCTTCGTTTGAGGAATCTAATATACAGGTATAAATATCAAATTTTTGAGTTTCGGCCAACAACATTTTTCCTAATTGTCCGCCACCCAAAATGCCTAATTTAAAATTTGATGAGAAATAATTTTTCACTTTTATAGGTTTGGCACAAAAATACCAATCTGTTTTTAATTAAAAGTTAAAAATTGCTAATATTTAAGGTGGAACTACTTGTAATAATTACTTTGTATTCTCTGGCAAAATGAATATTTCCAGCCGTTTGGGGTGAGCCATCTATAATGCTGTATTCACTATTGTCGCAAGCGCATTTTAATCTTAAACTTCCGTCAAAATCCATTGGAGCTGCACAATCATTATTGGGGCAGGCCCTGTCAAATGCTTTATAAGGAGGATTTCCAATGCCTGTATTTTGTATTACAATGCCTTTAATCCCCCCTTTTGTATATACCCAACCACTTGGAGTTTGGAGATTAATATATTGGGGTAAATTTAAATTGATGGTTTCATTAACTAAAACATCAGGCAAAACATCATTGGTTTCATTCTTTTCACAAGAAAAAAATACGGCAAGGACTAACAATAAAAATAGCTTATGCATAGTTATAACATCAAGTTTGTTTGTAAACGATTGCAATTTACAAATATTTTGTACATTTGTGTTAAATCTCATTCTGGGTTTCCAGTTTTGGGATTTTTGTATTTATTAAAAAATAAGTTATGAGTAATATTTCGTATTATACCAAAGAAGGGTTAAAAAAATTAAAGGACGAGCTGGATTTTTTGGAACGGGTTGAACGTACAAGGATAAGTAATGATATTGCTGAAGCAAGAGATAAAGGTGACTTAAGTGAAAATGCCGAATACCATGCTGCCAAAGAAGAGCAATCTATGTTGGAATTGAAAATTGCCAAATTGAAAGAAGTGGTTTCCAATGCAAGAATTATTGATGAATCTTTATTGGACACTTCAAAAGTATTGATTCATTCAACAGTAAGATTAAAAAATACCGCTAGCAATATAGAATTTAAATATACCTTGGTGGCCGATTCTGAAACAAATCTTAAAGAAGGGAAATTGGCGGTAAATTCACCTATTGGTAAAGGATTGCTGGGTAAAAAAGTAGGCGATATTACTGAAATTACTGTGCCTAGCGGCGTGATGGAATTTGAGATTTTGGAAATTACCAGAGGCTAATTTTTTTTTGAAATAATAATGTAAACCCTTTTCAGTTTGTAAATTGGAAAGGGTTTATTAATTTTGGGTAAAGATAAAACCATGAGCACACTATTCACAAAAATAATTAACGGCGAAATTCCATCTTATAAAGTTGCCGAAAACGATGATTTTTATGCTTTTTTGGATGTTAACCCGAATGCAAAAGGCCATACGTTGGTGGTGCCAAAAAAAGAAGCAAACAAACTTTTTGAATTGGATGAAGAAACCTATAATGGCTTAATGAGTTTTTCGAGAAAAATTGCCATTGCATTAGAAAAAACAATTCCTTGCAAACGCATTGGAATGGCCGTTGTCGGACTGGAAGTGCCTCATGTTCATGTACATTTAATTCCTTTAGAAGCTATGCAGGATATTCAGTTTATGCATAAAGTAAAATTGCTGCCTGCGGAATATGAAGAAATTGCCAAAGCGATTGCGGCCAATATGTAAAATTATTTTTTCAGCGTAATCGAAAAAGTTGTTCCCTTTCCTATTTCTGATTTTAAAACGGCAATTTTACCATTGTGGTAATCCTCAATAATTCGTTTAGCAAGTGACAATCCCAATCCCCATCCACGTTTTTTAGTGGTGAAACCGGGGGTGAAAATTTCGTGCTGCAAATGTTTTGGGATTCCTTTGCCGGTGTCCGTAATGGTGATGGTCACATTTTTTTCATTTTCAGTAATTGTCAAGGCTATTTTTCCTTTTCCTTCCATAGCGTCAATGGCATTTTTTACCAAATTTTCGATAACCCAGCTAAACAACTGAAGATTTATTTTGGCATAAATTTCTTTTTTTGAGGAGTCAAATTTAAAAATAACCTGTTTTGAGCTTCTTAATTTAAGATAGTCAATCGAAGTGCTGGTAGCTTCAACAACATTTTGTTCTTTCAATTCTGGAATAGAACCAATTTTGGAGAATCGCTCTGCAATAGTGTTTAACCTATGCACATCGTTTTCAATTTCTTTTATGATATTCTCATTGGTATTTTCTAATCTTAAAATTTCAATCCATCCTAAAAGTGATGATAATGGCGTGCCAATTTGATGTGCGGTTTCCTTAGCCATTCCAGTCCATAGTTTGTTTTGTTCAGCCACTTTACTTGATTTGAAAAACAAATAAATAACGCTGGCAAATAAAAATAAAATAAGAATTAAAGCAATGGGATAATACTTTAGTTTGGTCAACAAATCCGAATCTCGGTAATAAATATATTGCTTCAGGCTTTCGCCCTTATAACTAACATTTATAGGTTTGTTTTGGCTTTTCATTATAAAAAGCTGTTTCACCAAATAGTTTTGCTTTTTTACTTTAACAGAATCTAAATTTGCCCATTCTGTGATACTGTCTTTTTCATTGGTAATAATCATTGGAATATTGTGGTTATTGCCAATAACTTTATCTTCAAGCGAAATATCCGTATTTAAACTAGCGCTGCTGAAGCGTTCATATGCTTTTGCCAAGATTTCCATTTTGGCGCGTTCTTCGTGTTTAAATTTTTGAAAAAAATCATAAGTATTCCAAAGAATAAGGGCAACAATGATAAATGAAGACAAGATTACTGTCCAACGAATTATCTGAGTATTCTTTTGTGAAGCCATAATCAAATATAAAGTATAAGTTAGTATAACTTAAAATTTAATTCTATATTATTTTTGTGGTGAAATATTTATATTTGTTAAAATTTAAATAAATGCTAAGTATAGACCCAAAAGACATTTCAACAGTAAAATTGCAAGGATATTTACAAAGTGCCATAGCGCCACGCCCAATTGCTTTTGCAAGTACGCTTGATGTTCATGGAAACCCAAATTTATCGCCTTTTAGTTTTTTTAATGTTTTTAGTGCAAATCCGCCCATTTTAATTTTTTCACCTGCGCGCCGGGTGAGGGGAAGTACCACAAAACACACTTTAGAAAATGTCAAAGTGACCAAAGAAGTGGTTATTAATGTGGTAAATTATGATATTGTCCATCAAATGTCGTTGGCGAGCAGCGAATACCCCGAAGGCGTCAATGAGTTTTTAAAGGCAGGTTTTACCATGTTGCCTTCTGAAAAAGTAAAACCATTCAGGGTTGGTGAATCACCCATACAATTTGAGTGCAAGGTTAAAGAAATCGTGGAACTTGGTCATGAAGGCGGCGCAGGAAATTTAATCATTTGTGAAGTGGTGAAATTGTACATCAAAAAGGAATATTTAGATGAAGACGGTGTCATTGATCAATACAAATTAGATTTAGTGGCGAGAGCTGGTGGCAGCATGTATTCCCGTGCAAGAGAAGGTTTTTTTGAAATACCCAAACCATTGTCAACGCTGGGAATTGGGGTTGATGCCATTCCTTCTGAAATAAGGAACAGCAATATATTAACAGGAAACGATTTGGGAATGTTGGCCAATGTGGAAGTGATTCCTTCTGAAGCCGATGTTGATAAGTTTGCAAAAGAACATGTGGATTATATTGGAATAAATACAGCGAAAAAACATACATTTGCGAAAGCACTTTTAGAAAAAAACGAAGTGTCAAGTGCTTGGAAAGTACTTTTAATGAAATAATTTTAAATATGGAAGTTACAGGAAAAATTAAAAAAATTGACGAACCTAAAACCTTCGGTGCAAGCGGTTTCAGAAAAAGAGAAATGGTAATAACAACAAATGAACAATATCCACAAATGTTGATGGTTGAATTTGTACAAGATAAATGTGATTTATTGAACAATTACCAAGTTGGTCAGGACGTTAAAATATCCATCAATTTAAGAGGAAGAGAATGGATCAATCCTCAGGGAGAAGCTGTTTATTTTAACTCCATTCAAGGATGGAGAATTGAAGCGGCACAAGAAGACGCTACAGGAACACCGCCAGTGGCAGCTCCAGCTAAATTTGAAACAACCTCAGACATAGAGGACAGCGAACCGGATGATTTACCGTTTTAAGTAAATTTTCACAATATTAAAAAAGAGAAAAACACCAGTTTTTCTCTTTTTTTGTTTGCCTATATTTGTAAAAAAACAATAAAGAATGTATTTGCTTTCAAAAGATTTGGTGTTTCCGCCGGTAAATTTGGCGAATGAAGATGGTTTGTTGGCCGTTGGAGGAGATCTCTCGACCCAAAGATTGTTACTTGCCTATAAAAACGGAATTTTCCCTTGGTACAATCAGGGAGAACCTGTTATCTGGTACAGCCCAAATCCCAGAATGGTTTTGTTTCCAAAAAACCTGAAAATTTCCAAAAGCATGAAGCAAATTATTCGTAAAAATCAATTTAGGGCAACATTCAATCAAAATTTTTCAGAAGTAATTTCTAATTGCAAAAATAGTTACAGAGAGGGGCAGGGAGGAACCTGGATAACCGATGAAATGGAACAGGCCTATATTAATTTACATAAATTGGGTGTGGCAAAATCGGTTGAAGTTTGGGAAGGAAACGAGTTGGTTGGCGGTTTGTACGGCATTGATTTAGGACAGGTTTTTTGTGGGGAAAGCATGTTCAGCAAGGTAAGCAATGCTTCAAAATTCGCCTTTATTTATTTGGTTCAAAAACTGGAAAATGAAAATTATAAATTAATAGATTGTCAGGTTTATAATGAGCATTTGGCAAGTTTAGGGGCTGAAGAAATTTTACGTTCGGTATTCTTAACCTATCTGAAAAAGTAAAAAGTACATATTTATAAGTTCACTATCTTTGAACATTATTAAAAACAGCAAAAATGGAGATTAAAAATGCACAGCTTGTCGTTGACAATTGGATAAAAGAACACGGAGTCCGTTATTTTAATGAACTGACCAATATGGCACAATTGACTGAGGAGGTTGGTGAAGTAGCGCGAATTATTGCAAGGCGTTATGGCGAACAAAGCGAAAAGGAAAGCGATAAAGGAAAAGATTTGGGGGAAGAATTGGCCGATGTGGTTTTTGTGGTTTTGTGTTTGGCAAACCAAACAGGAATTGATTTACAGGAGGCTTTTGATAAAAAAATGGAAATAAAAACAAAACGGGATCACGACCGTCATCATAACAATAAAAAACTAAAATAAATGAATCCTTATAAAAATCAATCATTTTTGAAATTAACCGTTCGATTTACATCGATATTTTTTGTGATAGTCACCATCCTAAAAATGATTATTTCAATATTTAAAAATGGAGGAATTACAGGAATGATCACTGAATATTTTTCTGCTGAAACCTGGTTGCCATTTCTAACAATACAATTGGTGATGTCACTTGTTTATGGATTACTAATGTCGGGTTATTATAAGTTTATAAAAAAATAAAGAGGCTGAAAGCCTCTTTATTTTTTTTTATTTTAATTTAAATTGATTAATTCTATGTCGCTTTCCTTTACCTTTCTGTTCAACTTTTTTACGTCATCTTTAAAAATGGCATAAATTTTAGCCAATTCCTTATCTATTAATTGGGTAATTTCTTTTTTAAATTCAATAGATTGGTCGGTGGGTTTATAATCCCCAATGGAACTTAGCGAATTTAAATGTGCCAATTTGTTGTTTAACTTAATTGGAAAATTAAGCGGATCCTGTGAACTTTTGCTTTTCGTCTGGTACAATTCATTTTCAAGGATAGTTAATTCATCTACTATTTTATCTGCCAAATCAACAATTTCCTTATATTTCTCTTTATCGGTTATTGATGCTTTTAACTGATTTATTTGCTCATTTATTTTAGTGATATTTTTCAATGTTTTATGAATTTCAGTTAATTTTTCCTGAATTTCAATGATAAAATCAAATTGAGCCTGTAAATCTTCTTCAGCTGCATGGCTTCTTGGGTCTTTTAACAAGGTAAAATTTTGTTCAGAAACTTGTTTTCCGTTTTTGCTTAATTGAACTTTGTATGCTCCTGGCAATGCTTTTGGGCCTTTTAAAGATGCCCACCACAAAATCATTCCTTTTATTTTTTCAGCATCAGGATATTGCATATCCCAATTAAATTGATTTGAACCTTTTTTAACTTTTAATTTTTCTTCATTTTTATCTTCATTTGGCTTGGTAGAAAATGTTTTAATGAGTTTGCCCGAATTCTCATAGACAGACAAGCTAATAGTGTCGTTTTCTTCAACATTTTTAACATAATAATTTACGAGTACGCCGCCAGGATGATTTTGTCCGGCAGTTTTTGATTTTCTGTCACTTCCGCCCATTCTGTAACTGTCCATAGGTTTGTATAGAAAAAAATCTTTGGAAATAAGCGCTTGATTAAGTTGATGAAAAGGCGTTAAATCATCAATAATCCAGAAAGAGCGACCTTGGGTGGCGGCAATTAAATTATTGTTTTTAATGGCCAAATCCGTAATTGGAACAATGGGTAAATTCAGTTGAAAAGGCTCCCAATTATTTCCGTCATCAAAACTTATGTACATGCCATTTTCAGTTCCGGCATACAACAATCCTTTTCTTTTTGGATCGGCTCGTAAAGCCCTTGTAAAATGTTCAGAAGCTATTCCGTTTGTTATTAATTTCCAAGTTTTACCATAATCTTCAGTTTTATAGATGTAAGGCGTATTATCTCCTAATTTATAACGTGTGCCAACAATGTATGCGCCGCCAAGCGTAAACGGATCAGCTTCAATGCAGTTAATCATCATCCATTCAGGCATTTTTTTAGGGGTGACATTGGTCCAATTTTCACCTCCATCTTTCGTAACATAAACTAATCCATCATCAGATCCTGTCCAAATTAAATCTTTTTCAAAAGGAGATTCCACAGCGGCAAAAATAGTTCCGTAATATTCCACGCTAGTATTATCTTTAGTAATCGGACCACCAGAAACACCCAAAGTTTTTGGGTCGTTTCTTGTTAAATCCGGGCTGATAACCTCCCAAGACTGTCCTTCATTAGTTGTTATATGAAGATGATTAGAAGCGGCATACAACTTCTTTTTATTGTGTGGTGAAAAGAAAATAGGATAATTCCATTGGAAACGATATTTCATATCTTCAGCGCCGTGTCCCATGGGATCATCTGGCCAAACATTGATAGCTCTGGTTTCATTGGTTTTATGATTGACTCTTGTTAGCAATCCGCCATAACTTCCGCCATAAACAATGTCATTATTTAAAGGATCTATTGCTATTTGGGCACTTTCTTGACCAGCAGTGCTTTCCCAATCACTTTCTTCAATGGTTCCACCATTTGTTCTGTGAGAAATTCTAACGGTTGAATTGTCTTGCTGCGCGCCGTAAATTCTATAGGGAAAATAGTCGTCGGTTACCACCCTGTAAAATTGGCCAGTTGGCTGATTGTGATAGGTGCTCCAATTTTCGCCGGCATCAAAACTTATTTGGGCACCGCCGTCATCGGCAATAATCATTCGCTGATTGTCTTCAGGTGCAATCCATAAATCGTGGTGATCGCCATGAGGTGCATCAAATGATTTAAAAGTTTTACCGCCATCTTTTGATTGATGGTAATTTACATTTAAAACATAAACTGTATTTTCATCTTGCGTGTCAGTATAAATACGGGTGTAATACCAGGCGCGTTGGCGCAATTCGCGGTCGCTGTTTATCAATTCCCAAGTTTTACCAGCATCGGTGGATTTGTAGACCCCGCCATTTTCGTTTTCAATCAAAGCCCAAACAATATCTGAATTTAAGGGAGAAACGGCAACACCGGAAATTCCCCAAATTCCTTTTGGCAATCCTTCGTTTGTTGAAATGTTGTTCCAGGTTTCTCCTTCATCAGTGCTTTTCCATAAGGCAGAACCTTCTCCACCGCTTGAGAAACTATAAGGCGTCCTTCTTACATTCCATGTTGTGGCATATAAAATTCGTGGATTGGTTGGATCTATAATTAAATCTACAGCTCCAGCATCGGCATTTGAAAACAATACTTTTTTCCAGGTTTTAGCGCCATCAATAGATTTATAGACACCTCTTTCCTTACTAGATTTATACAAATCTCCTAAAACAGCCGCAAATACGATGTCCGGATTTTTTGGATGAATTCTGACCCTTGGAATATGGCGTGAATTTTTTAAACCAACATGTTCCCAATTTTTACCGGCATCCACCGATTTCCACATTCCGTCGCCAGAAGAAACATTGCCACGAACCGTAACTTCGCCATTGCCAACATAAATTACATTATTGTCAGATTCACTTACGGCAATAGCGCCAACAGAGCCTCCAAAAAAACCGTCAGAAATGGAACTCCAAGTGTTGCCGGCATCAGTGGTTTTCCATACACCACCTCCTGTCGCCCCAAAATAGTAGAGATTTGCTTTGTTTGGAACACCGGTAACTGCGGCACTTCTGCCACCACGGAACGGACCAATATTTCGCCATTGAATTGCATCGTAAAATTCTTCACTAAATTTGGATACTATTTTTTGTGCGTTAACTTTGTTGGCTGAAATAAAAAACAAAAAGCCAAAAAACAAAAAGTATTTTTTCATAATGTTTGGTTGAAATAATTGAAAATAAACTGAGTAGTAAATCTATTAAAAATAATTTTATTTAAAGCCACTAATTATAGTTAGGATGGAATCATTGAAAATTAAGAAAATCAATAAAACTGTAAATGGGAATATCCAAATTACAGGATCAAAAAGCGAGACAAACCGATTGTTGGTTTTACAACAATTTTATCCGAATTTAAAGATAGAAAACTTGTCAAATTCTGATGATTCCGTTTTGATGCAAAAAGCGTTGGAAAGCATTGATGACGAAATAAATATTGGACATGCCGGCACGGCGATGCGTTTTTTAACGGCTTATTTTTCGGTGAAAGAAGGCAGTGAAATTGTGTTGACTGGTTCGCATAGAATGAAAGACAGACCCATAAAAATTTTGGTTGAAGCCTTAACTTCCTTAGGTGCCAACATCCAATATTTAGAAAAAGAAGGTTTTCCGCCTTTGAAAATTTCAGGAAAAAAGCTGGTAAATGATTTTGTTGAAATTGACGGAAATGTGAGCAGCCAATATATTTCTGCATTGTTATTAATTGGACCAACTTTAAAAAACGGACTGAAATTAAAATTTAAAGGCGAAGTGACTTCTGTTCCTTACATAAAAATGACACTGCAATTGTTAGTGGAATTGGGGATTGACTATGTTTGGTCGGATAATTTGATTACTGTTCAAACGAAACCATCCATTGAACCAAAAACTATTGTGGTTGAATCCGATTGGAGTTCGGCATCTTATTTTTACAGTTTGTGTGCGTTAAGCCCAAATGCTGAAATAATGCTGTCATCCTATAAAAAAAATAGTTTACAAGGCGATTCTGTACTGTCCGCAATTTATGAAAATTTAGGTGTTTCCAGTGAATTTAAGGGAAACACCATCATTTTAAGAAATACGTCAACGCTTCATACTTCAAAAATGAAGGGTCTAAATTTAATTGAAGCACCGGATATTGCCCAAACCATTGCCGTTACATGTTTTGGATTAGGGATTGAATGTTATTTAACCGGACTTCATACTTTAAAAATAAAAGAAACCGACAGGTTGGTCGCTTTAAAAAATGAATTGGAAAAATTGGGTGGTGATGTTATGATTACAAATGAAACGTTGCTTTTAAAACCTTCAACCAAAATAAATGAAAATATAAGTGTCGAGACCTATGATGACCACAGAATGGCAATGGCTTTTGCGCCATTGGCTGTAAAAGTTGCTATTGAAATTGAAGATTTCGGCGTAGTATCAAAATCTTACCCGACTTTTTGGGAAGATTTTGAACAAATTAGCCTTTAATTGGCTGCAAAACAAACTTTTATTTTAAAACACTTGACAACGCCTATGCGGATGTTGTATCTTTGCGCTCGTTCTAAAGAAAAATAGATGAAACAAGTAGCATAAAAAAGTTCCTTATTTTAGGAAATGAATGATGGCTTGTTCCCTGTGACCAATAAATAAAAATAAAAACAAACAAATGAAATTATCAAAATTTAAGTTCGAATTACCAGAAGATTTATTGGCAGAATATCCGGCAGAAAACAGGGATGAATCGAGATTAATGGTTTTGGATAGAAAAAAACATACCATTGAACATCATAGTTTCAAAGAAATAATCAATTATTTTGATGAAGGAGATTTAATGTTATTAAACAATACCAAAGTTTTTCCTGCTCGTATGTACGGTGAAAAAGAAAAAACAGGAGCGCGAATTGAGGTATTTTTATTGAGAGAATTAAATGCTGAAAGCAGGTTGTGGGATGTGTTGGTTGATCCTGCTCGCAAAATAAGAATAGGAAACAAATTATTTTTTGGTGATGACGAAAGTTTGGTCGCTGAAGTAATAGACAATACCACCTCTAGAGGGAGAACATTACGCTTTTTATATGATGGGTCCTACGAAGAATTTAGAAAAAAATTGGAAGAATTAGGGGAAACGCCATTGCCAAAATATATTAAAAGAGCCGTTGAAAAGGAAGATGAAGAACGTTACCAAACAATTTATGCAAAACATGAAGGCGCAATTGCCGCGCCAACTGCAGGATTGCATTTTTCCAAGCATTTAATGAAACGTTTGGAAATAAAAGGTATTGACTTTGCTGAAATCACATTGCATGTAGGATTGGGAACATTTAATCCTGTTGAGGTTGAGGATTTATCTAAACATAAAATGGATTCTGAAAGGTTAGTTATTATGCAGGAGGCTGTAGATGTCGTGAACCGAGCTATTGACCAAAAAAGGAGAATATGCGCTGTGGGAACAACTGTAATGCGTGGTGTTGAAAGTGCGGTTTCATCTAACCATCACCTAAATTCATACAACGGCTGGACAAATAAATTTGTTTTTCCTCCTTATGATTTTAGCATTGCCAATTGTATGATTACCAACTTTCATACTCCAAAATCTACGCTAATGATGATGGCTGCTGCTTTTGCTGGTTATGATTTCTTAATGGAAGCCTATGAAGTAGCTGTTAAAGAAAAATATAAATTTTATTCGTACGGCGATGCGATGTTAATTATATAATTAAAAAACTATTTTATTAATAATTAAATTCCCGCGCTTTGCGGGAATCTTTTTATAAAGGAGATTTAAAATGATTGAAAAAAAGGACATACGTGCTTTAACCAAAACCCAATTGCGCGATTTTTTTGTGGAAAAAGGGGACAAGGAATTTAGAGGAAATCAGGTTTATGAATGGCTGTGGGTTAAAAGTGCTCATTCTTTTGAAGACATGACCAATATTTCGAAGGAATCACGTCAAATGCTGGAAGAAAATTTTGTAATCAACCACATTGAAGTTGATACCATGCAACGCAGTGGGGATGGAACCGTAAAAAATGCTGTTCGTTTGCACGATGGTTTTATTGTGGAATCTGTTTTAATTCCAACTGAATCTAGAACAACAGCCTGTGTATCCAGCCAAGTTGGCTGCAGTTTAGACTGCAGTTTTTGTGCAACAGCACAATTAAAAAAAATGCGAAACTTAAATCCTGATGAAATTTATGATCAGGTGGCTGCTATTAATAAAGAGAGTTTATTGTATTATAACCACAAATTGTCAAATGTTGTTTTTATGGGAATGGGTGAACCATTGATGAATTATAACAATGTTTTAAAGGGGATTGAAAAAATATCATCAGAAGAAGGTTTGGGAATTTCGCCAAAACGTATTACAGTTTCTACTTCCGGAATTCCGAAAATGATTAAAAAATTGGCTGATGATGAAGTGAAATTTAATTTGGCTGTCTCCTTACATTCAGCAATTGATGAGGTTAGGGCTAAAATAATGCCCTTTACTAAAGATTTTCCTTTACAGGATTTAAAAGAATCATTAGAATATTGGTATGCCAAAACAAATAACAGGGTTTCTTATGAATATGTTGTTTGGAACGGCATTAACGACACCAAAGAAGATATTATGGCATTGGTTAAATTCTGTAAATACGTACCTTGTAAGGTTAATTTAATTGAATATAACCCTATAGGTGACCCTGATTTTCAACAGGCAAAACCGCAAGTTATCTCCGATTACATCAGTATTCTTGAAATGAACGACATTATTGTAAATGTGCGAAGAAGTAGGGGGAAAGACATAGATGCTGCCTGCGGGCAGTTGGCAAACAAAAAAAGCTAGCGTTGACGCTAGCTTTTTTTATGCACTTTTTTAAAAGTACTTATCTTATCTAAGATTGAATATATTAATTTCTTTTAAGCTTTTTCTTAACCTCAACTTCGTGGTAAGCCTCAATTAAATCTCCTATTTCAATATCATTAAAGTTTTTAATTTGAATTCCACAATCATAGCCTTTTGAAACTTCTTTCGCGTCATCTTTAAAACGTTTTAATGAACTTAAGACACCTGAATGAATCACCACGCCATCTCTAATGATCCTAATTTTAGAATTTCTTAGAATTTTACCGCTAACGACCATACATCCAGCAATAGTTCCAATTTTGGAAATTTTGAAGACTTCTCTAATTTCAACATTACCAGTAATTTCTTCTTTTACTTCTGGAGATAACATTCCTTCCATCGCATCACCTAAATCGTTGATGGCATCATAAATAATGGAATATGATCTGATGTCAATTTCTTCATTTTCTGCTAATATGCGTGCATTTCCAGAAGGTCTAACGTTAAATCCAATAATAATGGCATCAGATGCAGAAGCCAGCAATACGTCTGATTCTGTAATGGCGCCAACACCTCTATGAATAATGTTAACTTGAATTTCTGCAGTTGAAAGTTTTTGGAACGAATCGGCTAACGCTTCCACAGAACCATCCACATCACCTTTTAAGATAATGTTTAATTCCTTAAAGCCTCCTAAAGCAATTCTTCTTCCAATTTCATCCAATGTAATGTGACGTTGTGTTCTTACGGATTGTTCACGTTGTAATTGTGACCGTTTTGCAGCAATTTGTTTTGCCTCTTTTTCATCTTCGAAAATGTAAAATTTATCTCCGGCCTGTGGCGCTCCGTCTAAACCAAGTATTGAAACCGGTGTAGAAGGTCCAGCCTCATCCATATTATTCCCACGTTCATCAAACATAGCTTTAATTTTACCGCTATGTTTTCCGGCAAGCATATAATCGCCTATTTTTAACGTTCCATCTTGAACCAAGATGGTAGAAACGTACCCGCGACCTTTATCTAACAAAGCTTCAACTACTGAGCCAACGGCTCTTTTGTTGGGGTTTGCTTTTAAATCTAACATTTCAGCTTCAAGCAACACTTTTTCGAGCAAATCTTCAACATTCTGACCTGTTTTGGCAGATATTTCTTGAGATTGGATTTTCCCACCCCAATCCTCAACCAATAAATTCATTTGAGAAAGTTGTTCCTTAATTTTTTCAGGATTTGAGTTTGGTTTGTCAATTTTATTAATGGCAAAAATAATAGGCACACCAGCTGCTTGCGCATGGCTGATGGCTTCTTTTGTTTGCGGCATCACATCATCATCAGCTGCAATAACAATAATTACCAAATCCGTTACTTGGGCTCCACGAGCACGCATCGCCGTAAATGCTTCGTGACCGGGTGTATCTAAAAATGCTATTTCCTGACCATTTTTTAAATTTACGCCATAGGCGCCAATGTGTTGTGTAATTCCTCCAGATTCACCTGCGATTACATTTTCTTTACGGATATAATCTAATAATGAAGTTTTTCCATGATCCACATGTCCCATAACGGTAACAATTGGCGCTCTTGGTTTTAATCCTTCAATATCATCTTCCTGTTCATGTATTGCTTCTTGAACTTCCGCTCCAACAAAGTCTAAACTGTAGTCAAATTCTTCTGCGACAACGCTAAGTGTTTCGGCATCCAATCGCTGATTCATGGTTACCATTAATCCTAAAGTCATACATGCTGAAATTACATTGGTAACGGGAATATCCATCATAGATGCAATTTCACTCACGGTAACAAATTCCGATACTTTAAGTATTTTACTTTCAGCTTCTTGTTGTTCAAAGTCTCTTTCAGTTTGTATACGGCTTGTATCTCTTTTGTCTCTTCTGTGTTTTGCGCCTTTTCCTTTTTTAGATTTACCCTGCAGTTTTTCTAAAGTTTCTCTAATTTGTTTTTGAACATCTGCTTCAGATGGTTCTTCTTTTATTAGTGGTTTTCTTCCGCGTTGAGTTGCTGACTTACCACCACCTTTATTTTTGGCGAGAATCGGTTGTTTTTTAGGGCCTGTTATTGGTACAGGCATTTTTTTTACGATCCTTCTGCGTTTCTTCTTATTTGCATCGCTGTCTTCTTTTTTAACAGCAGATTCATGTTTTTTCTTTTTTGGGCGTTCAAATTGTTTTAAATCAATTTTTTCACCTATAATTTTCGGTCCTTCTAACTTCGAATATTTGGTTTCTAATGTTTGAGACTCTAATATTTCAGCATCTGTAGGCGCTGTTTTCTCTTCAATTATTTCAGGTTGTTGTTTTTCTTCACTAACTTTTTTTGAAGCCGCTTTCTTTATAACTGGTTTTTTAGGAGCCTTAATAACTTTCTCTTCAGCCTTTGGAGCTTCTGTTTCTATCGGTTTTTCAATTGGCGCTTCTTCTTTTGGCGTTTCTTCTTTTGGCACTTCTTCTTTTGACGCTTCTTCTTTTGACGCTTCTTCTTTTGGCACTTCTTTTTTTGGCACTTCTTTTTTAATTGCTTCGACAGGATTAGGCTGTTCAACTACAGAAGGTTTTTCTTCAGCAATAACCTTAGGTTCTTCTTCAACAACAACGGCTGGTTTTTTCTCAATTTCCGCCTCTTTTTGCTCAATATCAATTTTGCCGATAGTTTTAATCTCTAATTTTTCAGCTTTGGCTTTAATAACAACTTTTTTGGCTTCTTCCTCAAGGCGATGTTTCTCAACAACTTCTTCATGAGCGATTCTTAAGGTCTCTTTTTCTTTCCTTTTTTCTTCACTTACCTCTTTTGAAGCTGCTTTTTTACTTCTGTCAGTCTGAAAACCATCCAATAATATTTCATACTCTTTATTGGATATTTTTGTTGTTGGTCTTGCTTCAATTTCAAAACCCTTAGATGCTAAATGCTCAACAGCTCTATCTAACGAAATATTCAATTCTCGCAATACTTTGTTCAGTCTTAATGTTTTGTCTTCAGCCATACAGTGTTTATTTTTGCCAATTTGTGTTGAATAATTAAAGATTAATCTTTAAATTCTTCTCTTAATATTTTTTGAACCTCTAAAATGGTTTCTTCTTCTAAATCGGTCCTGCTTACAAGTTCATTGATGTCTTTTTCCAAAACACTTCTTGCAGTGTCTAAACCGATATTTTTAAATTCCTGAATGATCCATGCTTCAATTTCATCAGAAAATTCTGTCAATTCAACATCGTCTTCCGCCTCAACGCCTTCACGTTGAACATCCAATTCATATCCTGTTAATTGTGAGGCCAAACGAATGTTTACGCCATTTTTTCCAATTGCTTTTGATACTTCTTCAGGCAATAAATATACGTCAACTCTTCCTTTTTTTCCGTCTTCCCGTCCTTCTTCTTCATGAATTTTCATGGAAACTACTTTTGCCGGGCTCAATGCCCTTGCAATGTAAAGTTGTGTGTTTTTTGTGTAGTTGATGACATCTATATTTTCATTTCCCAATTCACGAACTATGCCATGAATACGAGATCCTTTCATACCTACACAGGCACCAACCGGGTCAATTCTGTCATCGTATGAATCTACGGCAACTTTTGCTTTTTCTCCAGGAATTCTTGCAACGCCTTCAATGGTTATAAGTCCATCAAAAACCTCAGGAATTTCTTGTTCAAATAATTTCACCAAAAATTCAGGTGCAGTTCTTGATAAAATAATTACTGGCTTGTTGCCGCGTAATTCAACGGATTTAATAATTCCGCGAATGGAATCCCCTTTTCTGAAGTAATCCGAACGAATTTGTTCATTCTTCGGCAATATAATTTCATTGCCGTCGTCATCTAACAATATAATTGCGTTGTGGCGAATGTGATGAACTTCAGCTGTGTAAATATCTCCTTCTAATTCCTTAAACTCTTTGAAGATATTTGTGCTGTCGTGCTCATGTATTTTTGAAATTAGGTTTTGGCGCAAGGCTAAAATAGCTCTTCTTCCAAGATCTACTAATTTAACTTCTTCTGAAACGTCTTCTCCAATTTCAAAATCCGGTTCAATTTTTCGGGCTTCTGAAATTTCGATTTCTTCATTATCATCTTCTGACATTCCATCGGCAACAACAACGCGATTTCTCCATATTTCTAAATCGCCTTTATCCGGATTTATAATAATATCAAAATTATCATCAGATCCGAATTTTCTTTTTAAAGCAGCTCTAAAAACCTCTTCAAGTATTGCCATTAGCGTTACTCTGTCTATATTTTTATCTCCTTTGAAATCTGAAAACGACTCAATTAATGCTAAATTTTCCATGCACTCTCTTAATTAAAATATTATTTTCACTTTTGCCTCTAAAATATTGCTAAAAGGGAAGGTTGAATTTTTAATAACCGTTACCTTTCCTTTACCTAAAGGTTTTGGTTCACGTGTTTTCCATTCCAACTCCACCTCATTATCAGCTACATTTTTAAGCACACCTTCAACAGTGGTATTGTCTTTTAACTTTAAAGATAGAACCCTGTTGATATTTTTTTTATACTGCCGATAAACTTTTAAAGGATTTGCAATGTCTGGAGAAGCAACTTCTAGAGAAAAGTCTTCTATTTCTCTATCTAAATCATGCTCAATTTCTCTACTAATTCTAATGCATTCTTTTAAAGTCACGCCAGTATCGCCATCAACTTCAACAGAAATTTTGTTTTCCGGTAAAAATTTTAAGTCTATCAAAAACAACGCAGGGTTCTCTTCGATCGCCTTTTTCACCAAGTTTATAACTTTTTCTTTTTGTATCATATTATAAAAAGAGGGGACTTATTGTCCCCTCCTAGTCCTTATTCTGTTCTAATTCTGTGCAAATATACTAAGATTTTTTGAAATGATAAAAATTCATGTTTATTTTTAATTTAAAATTATTAACTTTGGCTCTAGGATAATAAACTATACAACAAATTTTTATGAAAAGTATTCTAGTCCCAATTGATTTTTCCGATCAAGCAAGATATGCTGCAAAAGTGGCGTCTGATATTGCCAGGCTTACAAAATCAAAAATTTATTTATTGCACATGCTTGAGCTTCCCACGGGTATTATTGATCCTGCTGGCGGCTATGGTTCTTCAAATAACACGCCTTCTGCTTTATTGTTTTTAAGTCGAGCTCATGAAAAGTTTGAGGAATTTAAAAAATTACCTTTTTTAGAAGGCCTTGAAGTGGAAGATTCTGTGCAGTTTCATAAGGCATATGACGGCATCATTGATGAAAGTAAAAAGCAAAACGCTGATTTAATTGTCATGGGTTCAAAGGGAACTTCTGGACTTGAAGAAATGTTGGTGGGCTCCAATACTGAAAAAGTTGTCAGAAACTCAGATGTTCCTGTTCTTGTTATTAAAAAAGAGGTTGATAAATTTAAAATTGACAATATTGTTTTTGCCTCTAATTTTAAAGAAAACCATAGAAAATCATTTCAAAAAATATTGGATTTTGCATCGCTTTTTAATGCGCGATTGCATTTGCTTAAAATTAACACAATTCATAATTTTGAAACTACCAAAGAATCAAGTGATGCAATAAGAAATTTTATCAATGATTTTGATTTGGGTGATTACACCTTAAATATATACAATGACATTTCAGTGGAAGCTGGAATTTTAAATTTCTCCAAAGTTATAGATTCAGATGCCATATTGTTAAACACCAGCGGCAGGCGAGGCTTGTCTCATTTATTTAATGGCAGTATTGGAGAGGATTTGGCAAATCACGCAAAATTGCCTGTGATTACATTTAAATTGTAACTTAAATCTTTTGCCTTTTTTTTAATAAAAGCGTAAGAATTTACGCTTTTATTGCTTTAGGTATTTCACAAATTGGTATTGGAATCATTTTGTGTTTGTTTGCGCGGTTTCTTTTTTTGTAAATGGCAAACACTTCTTTTTCTCTGTCGGTAAAATCGGTAATTTTTTTGCCCAATTCAACCTGTTTCATGGCCCATTCCAATTCATCATAGCTGGCGCCAATTTGATCTTCATCAGTTTTGTCATCTCCCCATAAGCCATCAGTTGGAGCAGCTTTTATTATATCTTCATTAATGCCTAAATATTTTGCGATTTCATAGACTTCTGATTTCATTAAATCGGCAATAGGGCTTAAATCTACCCCGCCATCACCATATTTTGTAAAAAATCCTACGCCAAAATCTTCAACTTTATTTCCAGTTCCGGCAACTAAATATCCATTTAATGCCGCAAAATAGTATAAAGTAGTCATTCTAAGCCTTGCACGTGTATTGGCTAAAGACATTGAACGTTGTTCTTCATTTTTAACCGGAGGAAAAGCAGCAACCAGATTATCAAATACGGGAGTTAGGTTTACCTGCTTTAAGGATACTTTTTTATAGGTTTTTTGTAACCATTCAATATGGTTATAAGCTCTAGTTATTTGATTTTCAGCTTGATGTATAGGCATTTCAAGGCATAAAACTGGTAATCCTGTTTTTGCGCAAAGGGCTGAAGTGACGGCAGAGTCTATGCCGCCAGAAATTCCGATTATAAAACCATTTGTTTTCGATTTTTCGGCATACTCTTTTAACCAGGAGACAATATAGTTAACAACTTTTTCGGCGTTCATAATTAATTTAATTTAGTAATTTTGACGTTTTAAACAAAGAAGTGTAAATATAGAAATTAATGAACAGACTTTTAATTGTTGCAATTGTTTTATTATTTGTAATTTCCTGTAAAAATGAAATTGCAAAAAAAGTTGATGTGTCAAATATTAATGTCACAGTTTCTGTAGATAGGTTTGAACAAAAATTCTATGAAGCTGATGAAACAACCCTTCCGTCCCTTAAAAAAGAATTTCCTTATTTGTTTCCCGTACAAAACGACAGTATTTGGCTGAATAAAATAAAAGATAAAGAAGAAAGGGAATTGTATAAAAAGTCGCAAGCCGTTTTTGGAGATTTTGAAAATGAAAAAACGCAAATAGAAGATTTGTTTAAGAATGTAAAATATTTTCATCCAAATTTTGAACCTCCAAAAATAATTACGTTAATCACAAATTTGGATTATCAGAACAAGATTGTTTATGCAGATAGCTTGTTGTTTATTTCGTTAGATATGTATTTGGGGAAAAATAGTGAAGTGTATCAGGATTTCCCTTTTTATTTATCGCAAAACTTTGATAAATCACAATTGGTTGTAGATATGGCCAGTGCCATAAGTGACCGTTATTTTACAGCAGATAAAAGTCGGCAGTTTTTGGATATGGTAATTGGCGCCGGTAAAAAAATGTATATGGTTGACAGCTATTTGCCCTCGGTTTCCGATGCAAAAAAAATAGGATATAATGAAGCCGAATTTGAATGGGCATTGACCAATGAAGCTCAAATATGGAAATATTTTATAGAAAATAAAGTGTTGTACAGCACCGATTCAAAATTGTATGATCGTTTTATGGCGAATGCCCCATTTTCAAAATTTTATATCGATATTGATAAAGAATCTCCTGGAAAAATAGGGGTTTGGTTGGGTTGGCAAATTGTAAACTCATATATGAAGAATAATGAGGTAACTTTGCAGAAACTTTTGCAAACCAATGCTGAAGAAATATTTAAAAAATCAAAATATAAACCAAAAAAATAATGGCAGTAATAGAAAAATCAAAAATTGAATTTATTGTAGGTCTAGACGAAAATAAAGTGCCTGAAGCAATAAACTGGACAGCCGACGATGGCGAAATTAAAAATGAGAAAGCAAAAGCATTGATGATTTCAGTTTGGAATCCTGATAAAAAAGAAACACTTAGAATGGATTTATGGACAAAAGATATGCCTATTGATGAAATGAAACAATTTTTTCATGAAACATTGGTTTCTATGGCGACATCTTTTGACCGCGCAACAAACGATCATAAAATGAGTGCAACGATGCTTGATTTTTGTGATTATTTTGCTGAAAAATTAGACTTAAAGAAAAAGTAGGGGTTGCTACAGTATTCAGTTGCTTTTTGCAGTATTTTTTTTATTAAGTGATGTTAAAAGTTGTTTGTTAAACTTTTCTCAAATAGCAGATGAATAATTATTGCTTAAGTTACATTTTTAATAAGCGCTATAATTTCTTTGTATTCTTCTGGATTGTTTAAAAAATCTTTTTTAGAAACATCAATAATAAGCGTTTTCAAATTTTCTTCGGTTTTGATAAAACTTGAATAGCCCTGGTGAATTTTATCTAAATATTCAGGAGCAATATTTTGTTCATATTCCCGGCCTCTTTTTTTAATATTTTGAATTAATTGCTGGGTATCCTGATAAAGATAAATATATAAATCGGGTTTTGAGATTTCTTTGTACATAATGTCGAACATCTTTCTGTACAAATAAAACTCATCTTTTTGCAAAGTGATTTGTGCAAAAATAAGCGACTTAAAAATATAGTAATCCGAAACGATAAAGTTTTTAAACAAATCAAACTGCGCCAAATCATCCGAAAGTTGAGAATATCTGTCGGCCAAAAAACTCATTTCCAGTGGAAAAGCATAACGGTCATTGTCTTCATAAAATTTTGGCAAAAAAGGATTGTCGGCAAAGCGTTCCAATATAATTTTCGCGTTAAAATCTTCGGCAATCATATTTGCAAGAGTTGTTTTTCCGGAGCCTATGTTCCCCTCAATGGCAATATAATTAAATTTCTCTGCAAGCGAAACAGGGCGTTTAAGCATAAAAGAAGTTTTTTCAATATGGCTGCTGTCGGTGCAATTTTCCATGCAATTTTGTATGCGCTGTTTTGTGATGGGGTGTATTAAATTGGGGGCGATTTCTGCCAAAGGAATCAAAACAAATTTTCTGTTCAGCATGTCTTTATGGGGCACAATCAACTCTTCTGAAATGAAAATTTCAGCATCAAAAAGCAAAATGTCAATATCAATATTCCTTGCCTTATAGCCTATTTCAGAGGTTCTTGTTCTGCCAAGGGAATGTTCAATTTTATGAATTGATTTTAGAAGGTTTTGGGGATTTAAATCTGTAGTGATCTGGATGCAGATATTTAGAAAATCGTCACTTTTAAAACCCCATGATTCCGTTTTGTATACCGAGGATATTTTCACTACGGTACCTGTTTTTTCTGCAATTAAATCAATAGCCTGCTGTAAATTTTCAAGCTTGTTTCCTTGGTTGCTTCCCAAAGATAAATATGTAGGTCTTAAAATTCGCATAAAGTGAATGCAAAGAAAAGAAAAGTATCAGATAAATACATATCTTTGCTTGTCAATTTATAAACATTTACAAACTTTTTTTCGATTTTAAATTCAAAGTTAACATGAAATTTTTACGAAATTTATTAGCATCTATTCTTGGAACTATGATTGCATTGGGCATCATATTTCTTTTGTTCATTGTAATAGCGATGGCTTTGGGTGAAACAGATAAGGTGGTGGTTAAAAACAATTCAGTTTTGGAAATAAAATTGGATGCTGTGGTGAAAGATTATGCACCAAAAGGCAATGATTTTTTTGATGAATTTTTAGCACTTAGAGATGAGAAAATGGGGCTGAATGAAATTCTTAATGCTATTGAAAATGCAAAAAATGATGTGAATATTACTGGAATAAGCATCAATACACTTAATGTGAATGCGGGGATTTCACAAACTAAGGCTATCAGAAATAAACTGGAAGAATTTAAGGAATCAGGTAAATTTATTATGGCCTATGGAGATGTTTACAATCAGAAATCATACTATTTGAGTTCTGTGGCTGACTCTGTTTTTATGAATCCTTTAGGAGGAATTGAATTTAAGGGCTTGTCTTCTGAGGTTTTATTTTTTAAAGATTTACAAGATAAAACTGGAGTGAAAATGGAAGTGATAAGGCATGGTAAATACAAAAGCGCCGTTGAGCCATTTTTATATAATAAAATGAGCGATGAGAATAGAGAGCAAATTACCACATTTTTACAATCCATTTGGGGTGAATTGTTAGTAGATATCTCAAAAAGCAGAAATAAAACAATTGAAGAACTCAACACTATAGCAGATAATTTATGGGCACGAAATGCAACATTGGCTGTAGAAAACAATATTGTTGATGCCGCTGTTTATTTGGATGAATATGAAACTAAATTAAAAATGGCTTCAGGTATTTCAACGGATGATGAATTGTCTGAAATTACACTTTCTGATTATATTTCTACAGGAAAAGGTCGTGTTATTTCAAGTGCCACCAATAAAATTGCCGTAATTTATGCACAAGGAGAAATAATATATGGGAAAGGAAATAAAGATTTAATTGGACAGGGATTAATTATAGATGCCCTTCGTAAAGCGAGAAAAGATAAAAGGGTAAAGGCAATTGTATTGCGAATAAATTCACCAGGTGGAAGTGCTTTGGCTTCAGAATTAATCTGGAGAGAATTGGAACTGACCAAAAAAGAACTTCCGTTAGTTGTTTCAATGGGTGATGTTGCGGCCTCTGGCGGATACTACATAGCCTGTAATGCGGATAGAATTTTTGCAGAACCTACAACTATTTCTGGCTCTATAGGTGTGTTTGGAGCAATTCCTAACATGAGTGAATTGGCAGATAATATTGGAATAAATGCAGAGCAGGTGAGCACCAATAAAAGTCCAAGCTATAGCGTTTTTGAACCAATTACTGATGAGTTCAGAGCCGTTACTACAGAAGGGGTTGAAGATGTTTATACTGCGTTTCTAGAAAGGGTTTCTGCAGGCAGAAATATGAGTATTGAAGCAGTGGACAGTATTGCTCAAGGTCGTGTTTGGGCAGGGGTTGATGCTTTGCAAAACGGATTGGTTGATGAGTTGGGGAATTTGGATGACGGCATAAGTTATGCTGCGGAATTGGCAGAAGTTACGGACTATAAAGTGCGTAATTACCCAGATTATAAATTAGATTTAGGAGAGAAATTGAGTGGTCTTCCCTTCATGAAATCAAAAGAAAAGGTGATGATTGAAGCATTGGGCTTGGAAAATTATAAAACTTACAAAATCCTAAAACAATTTTCAGAAATCAAGGGAATACAGGCAAGAATGCCTTTTGTGTTGGAAATTAAATAAGATTTAATTAAATCCGCTCGAAGGTAAGAAAGCTATAATCGTATTTGTTTTTGTCGTCTGCTTTAAAAACTTCCTGTGAAGTTTCTTTCCATATTTTTTTATCTATTTTAGGAAAAAAAACATCCGCTTCAAATTTATGGTGAACAAAAGTTAAATCGAGTTTGTCAGCAAACGGCATTGCTTGTTTATAAATTTCGGCACCGCCTAAAATAAACGGATTTTCGTCAATATTTTTTGCCACCTTAAGTGCTTTAGTTAAAGAATTTACCACAACACAACCTTCAGCTTTATATTTTTTATCACGAGTAATAATGATGTTGGTTCGATTGGGCAACGGTTTACCCAATGATTCAAATGTTTTTCGCCCCATAATAACAACGTGGTTTAAAGTCGTTTTTTTGAAACGTTTTAAATCGGCAGGCAAATACCAAATCAATTGATTGTCTTTTCCTAAGGCATTATTCTCCGCGATGGCAGCCATAATAGTGATCATTCTGTTGAATTGTTTTGGATATTTTTACTTTTATTTTTTTCGAAATCATTCAGTTCTTTTGCTTTCCCAGCTTTTAGTGATGATTCATTGGCCATTTCTTTTTCTAATTTCGCAATTTTCAACTCTTGCTTTTGGATTAACTTTTCTGTTTGGATACGTTCCCATTCTTTTCCCATGAATCGATGGGTAACAAATACATTGATGAAATGCAACACTAAAAAGAAGAACCATAGGGTTATGGCCCAAACAAACCAATTTTCAACAACCGTTTCACCAACTTTTAAGACCTTGTTAAGCAGGATTAAAAATACAGCACCCACTAAAAATATTATAAAATGAGTGTACAGCCTCTTTTTTTGTTTTGTGCGATTTCGGGCATTTTCATACAATTCATGTTGTTCTTTTAGGGCATCCATATTTACATGTTTTTAACCCATTCTTTAATATAGGCAGTGAAATCCTCTTTTTCATCTGCATTTTTATTTTGCAATTTTTCATAGGCAACGTCTAAAAAAGTTGAAATATTTTTATCCGAAGTACTTAAGAGGTATTCAATAGATTTTAAGAGCTCAACATCATCAATTTTATTGATTCTTTGAGTGATATTATTTTTTAATTGTTGTGTATCCATAGTATTTTAATTTTGCGTATTTTATTAAATTCTAAATAGAAACATCTCCTTTAATGTGCGGATGCGGATTATAATCTACTAAGTTAAAGTCTTCGAATGAAAAATCAAAGATATTTTTAACTTTTGGATTAATTTCCATTTTTGGCAATTCTTTGGGCGTTCTTGATAACTGTAATTTAATTTGTTCACTGTGATTGCTATAAATATGTGCATCACCAAAAGTATGGATAAAATCTCCAGGTTTTAAATCGCAAACTTTCGCAATCATCATTGTAAATAAGGCATAGGAAGCAATATTGAAAGGCACGCCTAGAAATATGTCGGCGCTACGTTGGTATAGTTGGCAGGATAATTTTCCGTCGGCCACATAAAATTGAAAAAAGGCATGACAAGGTGGTAGCGCTGCTTTGCCGTTAGCAACGTTTTCAGCAAAAGAAACAGAAGTATTTGGTAAAACACTTGGATTCCAGGCTGAAACTATCATTCTTCGGCTATCAGGATTTGTTTTTATGGTATTTATAACTTCTGTAACCTGATCTATTCCTTCACTATTCCAGTTACGCCATTGATGTCCATAAACTGGGCCCAAATCACCATTTTCATTTGCCCAGGAATCCCATATTTTCACACCGTGTTCTTTCAAATATTGAATATTGGTGTCCCCTTTTAAAAACCACAACAACTCATAAATAATGGATTTTAAATGTAATTTTTTCGTAGTTAACATAGGAAATCCTTCACTTAAATCAAACCGCATCTGATAGCCAAATACACTTTTTGTCCCTGTGCCCGTTCTGTCTTCTTTTAGCGTTCCTTTTTCTTGAACGTATTTAATTAAGTCTAGGTATTGTTTCATTTTGTTGTTTAGTTGATTACTTATTTGTGAAATTGTATACGATTAAACAATCTAACAAATAAACAGAAATACAATTTTTATCCAATGATCATCCCCGCAATTGTAGCAGATAATAGAGATGCGATTGAACCGCCTATTACTGCTTTTAGGCCAAATTCTGACAATGTTTTCCTTTGTCCGGGTGCCAAGGAGCCAATTCCGCCAATTTGAATGCCGATTGAAGCAAAGTTGGCAAAACCACACAACATATAAGTGGCCATGATGACAGATTTGCTATAGGTAAGATGGGTTACATTGGCCATGTTTTTTAACTCAGCCAATTGAATATATCCCACAAACTCACTTGCGGCTAATTTTATACCCAGCAACTGACCCATCAACATCATATCCTCTCTTGCAATACCAATCAGCCACATTAATGGCGCGAAAATAGTTCCTAAAATAGATTCTAAAGAAAATTGTTGGTATGGGGTGTATTCAGTTATCAACCCATTTAAATGGGTGACGGAGCCTACCCATCCCAAAATACCGTTCAGCATAGCAATTAAAGCTACAAAAACCAGCAACATTGCGGCAACATTGGCGGCTAATTTTAATCCTTCTGTGGTTCCGTTTGCGATAGCATCTAAAATATTTGAACCAATTTTTTCCTGGGAAACTTTTACGTCGGTATTAATTTCTTCAGTTTGCGGATACAACATTTTTGAGATTACAATGGCTCCAGGGGCTGCCATTACGGAGGCTGCCAATAAATGTTTGGCATATTGCAAGCGTAAAACAGGGTCGTTTCCGCCTAAAAACCCAATGTAAGCAGCCAACACACCACCGGCAACAGTAGCCATTCCACCAATCATTACCAATAATATTTCTGAACGGTTCATACGTTCCAGATAAGCTTTAATCATTAAAGGCGCTTCTGTTTGGCCTAAAAAGATATTCCCGGCAACCGATAAACTTTCGGCACCTGAAATTTTCAATAATTTTGTCAACACTAGCGCCAGTCCCTTTACAATAATTTGAATAACTCCTAAATAAAACAAGAGTGAAGTTAATGCTGAAAAGAATATTATAGTGGGTAAAATTTGAAACACAAAAATAAATCCGTAGGAATCAATATTCATTAAGCCACCAAATAAAAACTGGCTTCCGGCAGCCGTAAAATCTAAAATATTGGTGAAAATTCCGCCAACAAATTCAAATATTCGCTGAACAAAAGGGACTTTTAAAACACCTATACCAATAAGCAATTGGGCAGTTATACCTGCGCCTACTGTTTTCCAATTAATGGCTTTTCGGTTACTGCTTAACAAATAGGCGATAAGAAGCAAAGACACCATTCCCAAAACCCCGCGCCACAATGAAGTTGTTGTGAATCCTTGGTTATTGATAAGGGTGTTTTGGATGGTTTCTTGTGCGTTTGCTGAAAAAATACTGAAGAAGCAAAGGGTAGCTAAGCTTATTTTTTTTACCATAAAGTGCTTTATTATGAAGTGCGTTTTGTTATTTCGTCACGAATTCTTGCGGCCAATTCATAGTCTTCATCTTGAACAGCTTTGCTTAATTTTTCTTCTAATTCTTCGAGGGTGTCTTTTGAATACGAACTTTCTTTTTCAGGTTCATTAATTAATTTTTCAATGCTTAAAGTTTCTTTTTCGTCCGTTAATTCATCTTTGCTTTTTAAATAGATTCCTGCTTTGTCCAAAATATTTTCATAGGTATAAATTGGTGCATTAAATCTTGTTGCCAAAGCAATTGCGTCGGAAGTTCGGGTATCAATAATTTCTTCAATTTTATCGCGCTCACAAATCAAGCTTGAATAAAACACGCCATCAACCAATTTATGAATGATAACCTGTTTAATTGCTATGTGAAATCGGTCAGCGAAACTCTTAAATAAATCGTGTGTAAGTGGGCGAGGAGGTTTAATTTCTTTTTCCAAAGCAATGGCGATGGATTGCGCTTCAAAAGCCCCAATAACTATAGGTAACGTTCTGGAGCCATTCACTTCGCTCAAAACCAAGGCGTAAGCACCGCTTTGTGTTTGACTGTAAGATATCCCTTTTATATTTAGACGAACTAAACTCATAAGTTAAAATTAAAAAAAAAGACTGTCTAATCAAAGGATTTCATCCCAATAATTAGGCAGCCTTATTTAGAGGCACAATTTAATAAAATTATGCGTTATTTGCTTTAAATTCTTTTAACTTTTCAATTAATTTTGGAACCACTTCAAAAGCATCGCCAACAATACCGTAATCTGCAGCTTTAAAGAAAGGCGCTTCCGGATCGGTATTAATCACCACTTTAACTTTTGAGGAGTTGACACCGGCCAAATGTTGAATGGCACCTGATATTGCAATAGCAATGTATAAATTTGAAGACACCTGTTTTCCGGTTTGTCCAACATGTTCACTGTGAGGTCTCCAACCTAAATCCGATACTGGTTTTGAACAGGATGTTGCAGCTCCCAAAACACTGGCAAGCTCTTCTATCATTCCCCAATTTTCCGGACCTTTTAATCCTCTTCCTCCTGAAACTACAATATCGGCCTCTGCAATGGTAACTTTACCTGAAGTTTGCTCAATAGCGGTAGAAACCAGATTGCTTTCAACCAAAACAGGAGAAAATTCTTCAGTTGTTCCCGAAACTTTGTTTTCAACCAACCCGAAGGAATTTTTTGCAAGTGAAATCACTTTAATATCCGTTAATATTTCTGTATTGTTAAAAGCTTTGTTGGAAAATGTTTTTCTTTTTACTGTAAAAGGAGAAGTGGCACTTGGCAACGCAATCACATTGCTTGTAAAACCTGCATTTAAATTGGCGGCAACCATAGGCGCAAGGTACAATCCATTCGAATTTGAATCGATGATGACAACTGTTGCGCTTTCTTTTTCAGAAGCTTGCTTAATAATATTGGCATATATTTTAGCATTAAAAGGTTTCAATGCGTCATTTTTAACGGTTAAAACTTTTTCGGCGCCATAATTATAAAGTACTACTGGCTCACTTGAGTTTACCGTCAATACCACTAAGTTTGTTCCCAATAGCTCTGCAACTTTTTTCCCGTAGGAAGTTACTTCTAAGGCAGATTTTTTATATTTTCCTTCCGATGTTTCGGCAAAAACTAATACTGACATATTATTTTTAGATTTTGGATTTTAGATTTTGGATTTTAGATTTTAGATTTGTTTTCTAAAATTAAAACTAAAATGAATTTATATTTTTAATTTTTTAGATAACTTTTGCTTCGTTGTGCAATAAATTAATGAGTTCATCCACATTGTCTGCATCCACTAATTTACAAGCTGATTTTGCTGGCTGTTTTTCAAAAGAAACTATTGCTGTAGTTGGATTCCCGTTGGAAGATTCAACAACAGTCATTGGTTTTTTACGAGCCATCATAATGCCACGCATGTTAGGAATTCGTAAATCTTTTTCTTCAACCAAGCCTTTTTGTCCGGCTATAATTAAGGGGAGATTTGCAGAAAGAATTTCTTTTCCGCCATCAATTTCACGAGAAATAGTGGCTTTTTCGCCTTCAATTTCAAGTCCGATACAAGCATTTATAAAATTATAGTCTAAAAAGGAAGCAAGCATAGCAGGCACCATTCCTCCATTATAATCAATAGATTCTTTTCCTGCAAGCACCAAATTGTACTCGCCATTTTTTACCACTTCAGCCAATTCTTTTGCAACGGTAAAACCATCTAAAGCTTCCGTATTTACTCTAATGGCATCATCGGCGCCAATGGCCAAAGCTTTGCGTAATGTAGGCTCGGTGGTGGCATTTCCAACTGTGGCTACGGTTACGGTAGCGCCTTGTTTTTCCTTAAACCACATGGCTCTTGTAAGCGCAAACTCATCATAAGGATTTATCACATATTGCACGCCGTTACTATCGAATTTTGAATTATTTTCTGTGAAATTAATCTTCGATGTAGTGTCTGGAACGTGACTGATACAAACTAATATTTTCATGGAATTCGGTATTTTGGATATTTGGTATAAAATTACACGTCTTTTTAATTATTCTGCTACGAATATACTATTTTTTTTAAAAATATTATGCACGCATAGTATTTTTTTTATTATAACATTATTATTATTGATAAACCTGTTATTATTGCTTAATTTTGCAAATCCTAAAAAACACAAAAGATGAGGACAATACAATTTAGAGAAGCCATACGTGAAGCAATGAGCGAAGAAATGCGCAGAGATGAAAGCATATACCTAATGGGTGAGGAAGTTGCTGAATATAATGGTGCCTATAAAGCTTCAAAAGGAATGTTGGACGAGTTTGGAGCAAAACGCATAATTGATACGCCAATTGCCGAATTGGGTTTTACAGGAATTGCAATTGGTTCCGCAATGAACGGAAACAGGCCAATTGTAGAATATATGACTTTTAACTTTGCATTGGTAGGTATTGACCAAATTATAAATAACGCCGCAAAAATCAGACAAATGTCGGGCGGGCAAATAAATTGCCCAATTGTCTTTAGAGGTCCAACAGGATCTGCCGGCCAATTGGGAGCAACGCATTCACAGGCTTTTGAAAACTGGTTTGCAAATACGCCAGGATTAAAAGTGGTGGTGCCATCAAATCCTTATGATGCAAAAGGATTGTTAAAAGCTGCAATTAGAGATGATGATCCGGTTATTTTTATGGAATCAGAACAAATGTATGGAGATAAAGGTGAAGTGCCGGATGGTGAATATATGGTGCCAATTGGGGTTGCCGACATCAAAAGAGAAGGGACCGATGTAACAATTGTTTCTTTCGGAAAAATAATTAAAGAAGCTTATAAAGCAGCCGAAATTTTAGAAAAAGAGGGAATTTCCGCCGAAATCATAGATTTGCGTACCGTCAGACCAATGGACAGTGAAGCCATTTTTAAATCGGTAAGAAAAACAAACCGCTTGGTTATTTTGGAAGAATCCTGGCCTTTCGGAAGTGTTTCCTCAGAAATTACTTTTCAGGTGCAGGAAAATGTATTCGATTATTTGGATGCTCCCATAAAAAGAATCACCACTGCTGATACACCAGCGCCATATTCTCCTGTTTTATTGGAGGAGTGGTTGCCTAATGCAAATGATGTTGTAAAAGCGGTGAAAGAAGTTTTGTATAAAAAATAAGGGCATAGAATTTGCCCAACAATTACCTTTCAAAATAATATTGAAAGGTTTTTTTATGATGACTAAAAAAAATATTTTCCTCGGGTTTCTGTTTTCGTTTGTTTTTTTTGCTGGGTTTTCCCAAGTAAAAATAAGCGGGGTTGTTAAAGACGAAAATAATAAAACGATTCCTTTTGCAAATATTGTTCTTGTGGGTTCATCCATAGGGACCGTTTCTGATGAAAACGGAAAGTTTTATCTGGAATCCAACAAAACCTATACCCAAATAGAAGTTTCTTTTTTAGGTTACGAAACAAAAATCATTGACGTGAAAAGCAGGGATTTTAATTTAATTATAACCTTACAGGAAGCAGCTTCGCAATTAGAGCAAGTTTTTATCTACAGTGGTAACGTTAAGAAAAAGGGAAATCCTGCCATTGCCATATTGGAAAAAATTTGGGCAAAAAAACGTGAAAACGGTATCTATTTATTTGATCAATACCAATACGAAAAGTACGAAAAATTGGAGTTTGATATGAATAATATAGACAGTGCCATGATAAAAAGCAAACTTTTTAAGGGAATGGAGTTCATTTTTGAAGGCATTGACACTTCAAGAGTCACAGGAAAGGCCTTTTTACCAATTTTTATCAACGAATCCGTTTATAAAACTTTTGGGAAAAATAAGGATGGTAATAAACTTCGGGAAGATTTGATTGCCAATAAAAATTCAGGTTTCAATAACAATCAAAACGTAATTGCTTTCATCAAGGATTTATATATGGAGTATAATATATATGACAGCTACATTAAAATTTTCGACAAAAGTTTTGTGAGTCCAATTTCAAAAGCGGTGGGTGTTTCTACCTACAATTACATCTTAGCAGACAGTGCTTTTATCGACAATAAATGGTGTTTTAATATTTTATATTATCCCCGCAGAAAAGGGGAATTAACTTTTAAAGGCGATTTTTGGGTGAATGACAGCACCTTCGCAATTAAAGAAATTAATATGCAGGCCAACAAAAGCGCCAATATTAACTGGGTAAAAGATATTTATATTGAGCAGGAATTTGAAGTTATAAATGATTCGGTGTTTTTGTTGAAACGAGATTATATGATGTCTGATTTTAGTTTGAACAAAAAGGACAAATCTAAAGGTTTGTATGGCAAAAGAACCACCATTTATAAAGATTACGTTTTCAACGAAAAAAAGGAGGATGCTTTTTATAATGAAAAAATAAACGTTTATGATAAAAATATTTACACTAAAACTGATGATTATTGGGGCATAAACCGGCAAGAGAAATTAAATGAAAATGAACAGGGGATCTATAAGATGTTAGATACCTTGGCAACAGTCCCTAAATTTAAACGCATTTATAATGTGGTTTCCATTTTAGGCTCAGGTTATGTTGAGTTTAATAAATTTGATTTTGGAGACGTTTTTTCAACCTTTGGAAAAAATGATGTAGAAGGATGGCGTTTGCGCATGGGAGGAAGAACTTATTTAGGAGGAAATGAACTTTGGCGATTGCAGGGATATACTGCCTATGGATTTAAAGATGATAAATTCAAATATGGTTTTTCGGGGAAATGGATGCTAAATCCGAAGAGCAGATTTATTATCGGTGTAGGAAACAGACGAGATGTGGAACAAATTGGAGTTAGCTTAACCACAACCAACGATGTGATGGGCAGAAGTTTTGCTTCATCTTCCTTATTTTCTTCAGGCGACAACAGCAAGCTGACTTCCATTAATTTATCAAATTTTTTCATGTCGATTGAGCCACGGAATAATTTAAATTTCAAAATTGGCGCATCTTACAGAACCTTGGAATCGGCTTCGCCGGAAACTTTTAATCTGGATTATTGGGTCGATAAAGAAAACAACATTAAAAAAGCGGAATTGGCGCAATCTGAAATCGATTTTACGGTGACTTACACGCCAAACAGAAAAACAATTGGTTATGGAGTTGAACGCAATGAGGTTACAGATGTATATTCCACCTTGTTTTTGAATTATTCAAAAGGTGTTAAGGGTGTCTTTAACAGCGATTTCGATTACCAGAAAGTTCAGTTTTATTATCGTCAGCCTATATTAATTGGAGGTTTGGGAAGAATGTTCGCCACTTTTGAAGTTGGGAAAACATTTGGGGAAGTGCCGCTCGGACTGTTAAATGTGGTTCCTGGAAATCAATCCTATTTTACAATTGAAAACACTTATTCCTTGTTGGATTATTATGAATTTGTGACAGACACTTATGCCTCACTTCATGTAGAACACAATTTTAATGGAAAATTCCTTTCAAGAATTCCCTTATTACGAAAACTAAATTTGCGAGAAATTGTTGGAATTAAGGGGGTTTGGGGAGAAATTTCAGATAAAAATATTGCATTAAGTGCTTCAAATATAAATTATGTGGCACCTACAAAAGGATATTATGAATACAGCGTGGGAATCGGCAATATATTTAAAGTGTTTAGAATTGATTTTAGCTGGAGAGGAAATTATAGACATGTACCAAATGCTAATAATTTTGCAATAAAAGGGGCCTTCGGATTTCATTTCTAAAAATTACCCCATATAGGCGTTTGGGAGGATATGATTTTTGTATTTTTGAAAAAAATTTAACTACTATAAGAAAATGGGCAATAAAACCAAAGAAACTTTCGACGTATTGATTGAGATACCAAAAGGAAGCAGAAACAAATATGAATATGATTTTGTGTTGCATAAAATTAGATTCGACAGAATGCTGTTTTCTTCTATGATGTATCCAGGAGATTATGGATTTATTCCAGAAACATTGGCATTGGACAAAGATCCACTGGATGTTTTGGTATTGGGGGGCGAACCAACATATCCTATGTGCGTTATGGAAGTTAAACCCATTGGCATATTTCATATGACCGATGAAAAAGGACCGGATGAAAAAATAATTTGTGTTCCTATTTCTGATCCCATTTGGAACAAGTTAAATGATATTTCCGATATGAATCCACATCAGTTAAAAGAAATTGAACACTTCTTTCAGGTTTATAAAGATTTGGAAAAAAAGAAGGTTGATGTTGGCGGCTGGGGAGATGTTAAAGAAGCCTATGAAATTGTGGCGCAATGCACAGAACGCTATGATTTGAGCGAACACAAGAAAAAGAGAACATTTACCATATAATTAATAAATTAAAGACCTTAAAATTAAACCATCTTTAAAAATTAAAGATGGTTTTTTTTATATGTCTTATTTTACTAATTTTAGCCCCTATTAAAAAAAATCATCTAATTATAATTAACTAATAATAAAAATGGAATTAATCGTAAAATTTTTACCTTTATTTGGAATTTTAGCGCTCGTGTTTATTTTTTTCAAAAACACATGGGTGTCAAAACAAGATTCGGGAAATGAAAAAATGGCAAGAATTGCCAAGAATATTGCCGATGGGGCAATGGCTTTCTTAAAAGCTGAATACAAAGTACTAGCAATATTTGTAGCAGCAGTTGCTATCTTATTGTTTTTTAAAGGGAATTCTGAATATGGTGAAGAAATGGACAAACATATTTCTCATGGTATGGTTGCAGTTTCATTTATTGTTGGTGCAATTTGTTCTGCCTTGGCAGGTTTTATTGGAATGAAAGTTGCCACCAAAGCGAACGTAAGAACTACGCAAGCGGCCAAAACTTCCTTAGGAAAAGCATTAGAAGTTGCTTTTGCGGGTGGAGCCGTAATGGGATTGGGCGTTGTTGGTCTTGGTGTTTTAGGATTGAGTTCATTATTTATGATATATCAGGGGATTTGGCCAGGAGCTGATAATTTACCTATGGTGTTAAATGTTCTTTCTGGATTTTCATTAGGAGCCTCATCAATCGCATTATTTGCGCGTGTTGGTGGTGGTATTTATACCAAAGCAGCTGATGTTGGAGCTGACCTTGTTGGAAAAGTGGAAGCTGGTATTCCGGAAGATCATCCTTTAAATCCTGCAACTATTGCAGATAACGTTGGAGATAATGTTGGAGATGTTGCCGGTATGGGAGCCGATTTATTTGAATCGTATGTAGGTTCAATTATTGGGACTATGGTATTGGGAGCTTTTATTATAACACCCGATTTCGGCGGCTTAGGAGCTGTATATTTACCCCTAGTTTTGGGAGCTGTAGGTATCGTAATGTCTATTGTTGGAACATTTTTTGTTCGAGTTAAAAATGGCGGTAATCCGCAAACAGCTTTAAATATTGGTGAATTTGGTTCAGCCTTTTTAATGTTGGTTGCTTCTTACTTTATAATTCAAGAAATGATACCTGAAATTTGGAATTATGATGGAGTAACTTATACAAGTATGGGTGTCTTTTTGGCTACAATTGCCGGTTTAGTGGCTGGTTTGTTGGTAGGTAAAATCACAGAATATTATACTGCTACAGGTAAAAAACCTGTAATGTCTATCGTTAGACAATCAGAAACTGGTGCAGCAACAAATATTATTGCAGGTTTAGGTGTTGGAATGATGTCAACAATGATTCCAATTCTTTTAATTGCTGCTGCCATTATGGTATCACATCATTATGCAGGTTTATATGGTATTGCAATTGCAGCCGTGGGGATGTTGGCTAATACAGGAATTCAATTGGCTGTTGATGCATATGGTCCAATTTGTGATAATGCCGGAGGGATTGCTGAGATGGCTGAATTGCCTAAAGAAGTGCGTCAGCGTACAGATAAATTAGATGCCGTTGGGAACACAACTGCAGCTGTAGGTAAAGGATTTGCAATTGCTTCTGCAGCTTTAACGGCTTTGGCATTATTTGCTGCCTTTATGAAAACGGCCAATGTAACCTCTATTGATGTTTCTCAACCAAATATTATGGCTGGTTTATTAGTTGGTGGTATGTTACCGTTTGTGTTTTCTGCTTTGGCAATGAATGCCGTTGGACGTGCTGCTATGGCAATGATTGAAGAGGTTCGTCGCCAGTTTAGAGATATTCCTCAGCTAAAAGCTGCGTTAGTGGTGATGAAAAAATATGATTCAGACATGTCTAAATCATCAGCGGAAGATAGAAAAATATTTGATGAGGCTGATGGCGTTGCAGATTACAGTAAATGCATAGATATTTCAACCAAAGCATCATTAAGAGAGATGGTATTGCCAGGTTTATTAGCTTTAGCAGTTCCTGTAGCGGTTGGATTTCTTGGTGGAGCCCAAATGTTAGGGGGCTTATTGGCTGGTGTAACAACATGCGGTGTTTTAATGGCTATTTTCCAATCCAATGCAGGTGGTGCATGGGATAATGCCAAGAAAACAATTGAAGAAAAAGGATTAAAAGGAACTGACGCGCATAAAGCTGCAGTAGTTGGTGATACTGTTGGAGATCCTTTCAAAGATACTTCAGGACCATCATTAAATATTTTATTAAAATTAATGTCGGTTGTGGCTTTGGTAATTGCGCCAAGTATTGCATTAGATGCTGCTGAGGTTTCAGAATATGCCAAAGAGAATGCACCAACAGAAATGGTTTCTCACGAAATTTCTAAAGAAGTACAAGTTATTATGAGCACCAATGAAGATGGATCTGTAAAGGCTGTTGTTACAACAACTACAACAGATAACGAAACAATTTCTACAGATGAAAAAGTTTTTGAAGGAACTGATGCTGAAGTAAAAGCTGAAATTCAAAATCTTAAAGATGTTAAAGTTATTACGCCAACAACTGAAGAGTAATATCAGTAAATAAAGCTTAAATGTTAAAGTATTATATAGAGAATCCTGCCAATTGGCAGGATTTTTTATGCTCATTTTAGCAACAATCTTTTCTCTTTTATTCTTGATGGATAATAATAAGCCTTTCTCTGGTAAATATAAAGTAATAAATTATTCCGGCTGTAAATTAACTTGAAGCTGTTGTGGAATCACATGACATTCATCTGATGTCACTATAAATTGGTTCCGAAATAAAAGTAGTGTAAACCAACTCCTGAAACTGTGACAATATAGATTCCTTCGCGTTCTCAGGAAATGGAAAAAACGGGATTATTCGCATTGAAAAAATCTACGGTTTTCGCATATTCCGTCTTTAGCCGCTACGGTTATGCCATTGCCCAAAACCAGATTGGTGACTGCATCCTTTACAGTAATATTTAGTACGACACGTGCTTCATCAGTACAATTAATGTCATTAATTTTATTTGAGGCACAGGATAAAAAAAGTGAACAGGCCGCATAAAAATAAGTGTTTCATAAAAAATGATTTAATCTTTTGCTATAGTATGGTTACGTTTTCTTTTGAGGCTTTTATTGAATTTCATTTCAAGGATGTTTTGTCTTATTACGTCCATCTTCAATAATTAAAATATTTCAGCATTAGCATCCATTTATTGGGCGAACTTTCTATTCATTTTCTAGATCTAATTTGTCTATTAAATTGTATTTTGCCTGTCTTGTTTTCCAACGGTCACGTGCATATTTTTGCATGTCGGTTATGGTATCTTTTTCATCGGTAATTTCAAGTCCTAGCAATGTCTCAATGATATCTTCCAATGTTACAATTCCGTCCATGCCACCATATTCATCTATAATTAAAGCAATATGTTCCTTTTTTTCCAAAAGAATTTCCCAAGTGCTAAACAGTACTTTTGAATCCTGAACAAAAACGATTTCGCGTTTAATGTCTTTCAGTTGCAAATTATGGTGATCTTCGGCCAGTTTTTCAAAAACCGTCTGTCTAAATACATAGCCGGTAATATTTTCGCTATTTTCTGAATATATTGGAATACGTGAATATTTCAGGTAGTCTTTATTCCTTAAAAAATCTTTTAAAGATAAATTTTCGTCTGCAACAGCCACAACTACTCTAGGAGTCATTATTTCAGTAACTTTTACGTTTTTAAGTCGAAGCAAATTTTGAATAATCTTATGCTCTTTTTCTGAGAAAATTCCTTCATCTGCACCGATGCTTGTTAAGGCAGCTATTTCTTCCCTACTGGTAGATTTCTCATTTTTTTTCCCTGAAATGGCTCTTGTAATAAAGGCGGACATGACGACTAATGGATAGGTAATAATAATCATAATCCTTATTGTTTGTGCTGAAATTTTCGCCAAACCTCTCCAATAATTCGCCCCAATAGTTTTGGGGATAATTTCTGTAATCACAAGAATTAAGATGGTTAAAATTGCTGAAACAATCCCAAAAGATGCCTCGCCATATATTTTAACGGCTTGGGCGCCGACTCCGGCTGCCCCAACTGTATGTGCAACGGTGTGCCTGTTGCACAAACACCTTCAAATATATAGAAAATACTTGCGAAAAAGGATAAAAAGCAGTACTTTCATGGTATGCAAGGCAAAAAAGATTATCAAGAAAAACTATTCGCTCATTTTCA
>Ga0314774_1000071_pt1 | contig 92418 bp, 88 predicted proteins | sample MetaGCBIA2018_FD_204515 | JGI IMG/M metagenome (GOLD analysis project Ga0314774, IMG submission 204515) | Cryopeg brine microbial communities from Beaufort Sea near Barrow, Alaska, United States - CBIA 2018 | ecosystem: Environmental > Aquatic > Marine > Coastal | place: USA: Alaska | collected... | reverse complement strand
TTCCAAAATCATCAGTATCGAAGGAGAAAGTTACCGAAAAAAACAAGCCGCTCATTAACGAATAAAGAACCCGCTCAAGCGGACAAGTTAATTGGCGCCAACCGGACAAGTTAATTGACATCTAACAAGTTCCAGTAGCTCTACCAGATTATTCACAGAAGGGTCTATTTGAGTAAACTTAAGTTTTCTAGAAATAGTGGCAAAATCACCTGGTGTTAAGTTGCTTAGTGACTTTAACTTTTCCATTGCAACACACGTATCTATAACCTTGCCTTCAAACGGTTTAACAAGTTGTTGTAACAACAACCAGGCCTGGTCAAACCTTAGTGGTTTAAATTCTATTTTCAGATCAAAACGACGCATAGCAGCAGAATCGATATTGTCCATCAAGTTAGTTGAGGCGATAAACACCCCTTCATAACTTTCCATTTGAGTTAACAACTCATTAACTTGAGACACTTCCCAGATACGTTGCGCTTTCTCTCTACTTTGCAAAAAACTATCGGCCTCATCAATTTGTAAAATGCCGCCTTCATCCATTGCTTCTTCAAACGCTGCGGCTATATTTATTTCAGCCTGCCCCACATAAGGAGATAATAGGTCTGATGCCTTTTTTAGGATTAGAGGTTTATCTAAAACTTCTGCGAGATGCTTTCCAAAGGCTGTCTTTCCTGTTCCTGGTAAGCCGTACAGACAAAAGCGCCCTTGCTGTGATTGCTGCATGCCCTGAACCAACTTTTCAATTCCAATATCCGTATTTAAATAATCCAAAGAGTATCCCAAACTATTTTCAGTACCATTAAGTTTTATTTCCTTCTTTCCTTGTGCCTTTAAAGTTCGATTAATCACATTTAACAAGCCCTTCTCAACGGTTTTAATCGCCTTATCGGATATTGAGTTTTGCAGAAATGAACCTGCTCGGGCCACGACGGCAGGTACTAATGTTTTTTGTTGAGCTAGTTCAGCAATCCATTCTTCAGACACCTTTAATTTCCCTAACGACTTTCTAATAATCTCCTGCCTCACTTCTCTTGGAGGAGTCTTTATTTCAATCACTAAATCAAAACGACGAATATAGGCATCGTCCACCTGATGAATGGCATTACTAATCCAAAAAGTAGGAACCTGAGTCTCTTCCAATAACTTATTCATCCATGCTTTACCCATGCTCTTATTGGACTGACTAGATATAAATATGGACATCATGGATGAAGGAAAAACATCTTCTATTTCGTCAAATAAAATTAGAGGGGCTTTACTGAAATCACACTCTTTATTACTGGACAATGCGTTCTGAGCCAACTTAAAAGCTGATACCCTGCTGCTACCTGATAAAGAATTGCCATTATCACTTTCCGAGCTAATTTCATACAAAGGTCTTTCTAGAGATCCTGCAATAGCTTTTACCCATTCGGTCTTTCCAGTACCAGGCTCCCCGTAAATAAGAACATTCAATCCGGCCCTATTGGCTGTGAAATCTTCGAAATAATTATGTAAAAGATTGTTTTCAATTTTTAAAAAAGAAAAATCGTTTAATGTTAATTCCCCCTTAGAAGATTCATAAAAATGCTCTTTCAACATTGCCAAAGGTGATTCATTTTCTGTCGTTAAGACATCTGATATGCCTGAAATTAAATCCGCTTTAAGACTCAAGTGACGATTATCACTATTGTCTATTTGCAATAAACCAGATTTATAAAGCTTGCTGTTCTTATTGAAACTGTTTGATACTTCTTCGACAGAAGTTGAAAGTAAGTGGCTCACTCTTTTAATAAAATTTTGCTGACCTAACTCTCCTAGAGCATTTGTGAGCTCTTTAAAGGGCTCATGAATATCTATCAAACAAAAAAGTTCTAAAACTCGTCTATCAGTAGATGAAAGTCCGAGTAATACGGACAGGCTATCTATATTGTTAGTGACCACTTCCGACCAAACGGGGTTTAAGGAACTCAGTTCATTTATTAAACAATGAGCATTCGATTGGAATACTTGAACTTCATACAAATCATCCTTTTCATAATCATATTCATAACCAACTAACGGTAAGAATTCTTCCCAGGAAAAACCATGCCGTCTTGTGTGTTTAATATAGTTTGAATGAAGTCCTGGAGATGTGAATAGGCGAGCGGCTATCAATGCAACTAAGCCATCCCTACTCACGTTACTTTCTGTTAACTCAGTCTTAAAATCTCTCACTTGTGTAAACATCAGAATCTACCTCCTATCTTTATATTTGTTGTATTATACAAATACAAAGACAAAAAACGACCCTATAACAAACAGGATGCGACGCCACATGTCGCAATGTAAGAAGAGAACTACATGAGCGATACATTATTTAAACGCATACAAATACTAAAACTTTTGCCAAAATTTCCTGCACGAATCAGCACATCCGAGATTCATAACAAGCTTGAGGCTGAAGGCTTTACGCTGAGCAAGCGTACAGTGCAAAGAGACTTAAATGATCTGGCTAAGCTCTTTGCTATTGAGAGTGATGGCAATAAAGACATTCCAGGTTGGTGTTGGCAAGCTGGTGCCGATAAAATAGAACTTCCAGAAATGGAGCCTAGTGTTGCCTTAACCTTTCAAATGGTCAAAGCTCACCTACTGAAGTTTATGCCGCCAAGTGTAATCTCCGGTTTATCTGGTTATTTTTCAAATGCAGATAAACTTTTAATGGGCTTAAAAGATAATTCTCTAACGGACTGGTCAAGCAAGATTGCCACTTTGTCTCGAACACAGCCGTTAATCGCTCCCGATCTAGATCCCGAAATCCTATCTGATATCTATATGGCTTTACTTTCTGAGACACAAATCACAGCCCACTATCAACCTAAGCTTGAAGAACCTCGAGATTACACAATTAACCCGCTAGGCATTGTGGTCGTCGATCAGGTTATCTATCTAGTTGGAACACTATGGGAGTACAAGGATATAAAGCAATTTGCTCTACATAGGTTTATTAAAGTTGATAATCTGGAATCAGACATCATCAAATCCGAAGACTTTGACTTAAAGGAATACATTGAAAGTGGACAGTTTTATTTTCCACTAACCAATGACGATAAAACCATCAGCTTAAAATTTAAAGCAAATAAATGGATCGCGAAACACCTAGAAGAAGTCTGCCTATCAAAGGACCAGATGATCAAGGCGATTGAAGATAGTGAACTATTTGAAATCAGCGCAACAGTAGATAACACTCAACAACTCAGATGGTGGCTATGTGGTTTTGGTAGTGGCGTAGAAGTACTTGAGCCAACGACTTTGAGAGCTGAATTCGCACAAATTGTAGAATCCCTCTACGCCAAATATCAAGACCCTGCAAATGATGTGTAAACACCCAATGGGTTAAATGGAATATTTTCAGAGGGGATTAAACTGTAGTGGTACAGTAATTTTGGTCACCTAAATAGAAATGCTAAAATGCATTTCTTATAACAGGTGAAAAACCTTTCTCTACAAAATCAATCTAATTTTAAAATCGGTCAAATTTTGAGAAAGGTTAAGTGAATCGTTAATTCAAACGATTTAAGTGATGAGTTTTTGAACCAATATTGATTTGCGCAAAATGAAAATATTCAGGTTTGTCTTTGAATGCCATTCGATTCAGAGAATAGGATGTACTCATTCTATCGGCCATTTTGATCGCATTACCCGCGACAAAACGGCAGAACCCCATGGACTCTTTCCAAACCAATAGATATTGCAATGCGTCAGCTCCCTGCTCCCAATACTTCTGAAGCTCTTGCAATGGATCAGACAACAGTTGTAATGTAAGGAGTTCATGGTCAATTAAACGGCCTAATGAAGTATGGCTATTTTCGCTGATTGTTTTGACCTTACCTATATCATGAAACAGTGCGGCAACCATCGCGACCTCTTTTTCATTCGTTGAAACATCACTCAAGGTATCTACGGTTTGCTGTGTTATGTAAGCGCACTCTAAAGAGTGCATCAACAACCCGCCTGGAAAGCTATGATGATGGCTCTTACTCGCAGGCAGACTTACAAAACCACTCATTAGCGCCCTATCGGCCAACACCTCTCTAACAAACATTCTTAAAGGCACTACTTTAAGTGACTCTGTAAACTCAAGCAGTTGATAGAGCGACCTAAAATCATAACAAGCCTGGTAAATCGGATAGATCTGCTCCAGAACTAAAGTCGTTTTAAAAAGACGCCAGTTAATCAGACGGCCATTCGTGGCAACTTCAACCCAAATAAACAGGTTTTCAGTATTGTCTAACGTCAAGCATTCATAGCGCTCAACAATTTCATCATAAACCAGACTCTCTACTTCAAAGCGATGAGTCTGTGCATAATGATCAACAAGACTGATACAACAGATATTTTGATAAACGTTACCTAAACCTTGGCCGATTATTCCTGCATAACCTATTAACTGTTTGCCGTTGCCAATCATCAAGTTGCTATTTTCTTGATATGCCATTAACGCATTCATTGGCAAACCTCCGTCATTAACTGCTCTTGGAGTTGCTCTGATAAAAAAGCCAATACATCGTCATGCCCTTTATTTACATTTAACTGGTCAAAAACCCAACTCTGCATTGCTTGTTTATTACTGGTACATTCACCGTGCCCCAAGACAAACGTTAAATAGTCTCCATCGTGAAAATTAAAAAGATACATAAGGCTGTTGACTAAACGATTAACAACCTTTGGATCTTCTATCTCAAATTCAGGAAAAATACCTGCAGACCCTTTCATATTTGGATGCTGTCTTACCAGCAGTGGATTATTTTGCATTCCTGTCATCATGCTACACCTCCTAAATCGTCACCTTCTTCATCAATAAACTGCTGCCAAAAACCATCAACTTCTGCTTCGTTAGAGAGAAATTCCTCTACTTCCTTAGGAACTGGCAGTGGATCATGATTAATTTCAACAGAACTACTCAATAAACGTTCCATAGCAGAACCATCTTTACGCGTTAAGTTAGGTACATATCGAGCATAAACTCTAAATAACATCTCCGTAGTTGAATGCCCCATCTGCCTGGCAATCCATGCAGGATTTTCTCCAGCCCCGAGCCAAATTGTGGCCGCCGTGTGCCTCGTCTGATAAGGGTTACGACGCTCCAAACCTAATTCAATCAATAAAGGATGCCAAACACGTCTAGAAACATTGTGATAGTTGAGATGGTCCCCTCTAGAATTAACAAAAACATACTCTAAATGACCTGATCGGTTGAATTGTTCTCTTAGAGATTCATACACCGTTGAAGACATTTCTATGTCTCTTTGTGAGTAGTCGTTCTTGGTGTATGTTTGCTTGCCTTTAACCATCGACTCCCTAACCTTAATTAAACGATTTTCAAAGTCGACATACTTCCACTTAAGACCATCAATCTCGCCTGTTCTCAAACCGGTTAAAAAACGAGTAGTGTAGTAATATCGATACCAAGGATCCACGCTATTGATAATCAGATTCACTTCTTCGAGGTTAAACGGATGAATATCCGGTTTATTGTTCCTTAAAGCTTTAATTCCTTTGAAAGGCGTATTAAAATCAAACCGGTCAGCGGCTTCTCTTAAGATCATTCGCATTAAATACATATGACGATTGATGTGTGAAGGCGATATCTTCTTACCATTACGACCAGCTTCTTCCCCAAGACGTGCTCGAAATTGTAATAAGTCCGCTTTAGTGATTTCGCTGACTTCCTTTTCTCCAAATATTTTTAGAAGTCGACCATTCAAAATTTTGACTACGGTTTGGTCATAGCTATCTCTCCAACCAATCTTCATTTCGTCGTACCAAGTCGGAACGAACTCTTTAAATAACTGAGTACCCTTTCCAGAACGAAGACGCATCTCTCTATTGAATATTTCAAACTCTTCAACTCGAGGACTATTAGGAAAGTAGCGTGCATAATCGAACGTACCTAAAGTGATTTCAGCTTCAATCTTTCTTAAGACCTGAGCCAGTTTTTTTCTATTAGATGGCGTATCGTTTAATAAAGTCTGTTCACGACATCTCTTCTTTTTATAGTAAAAATCAAAACACAGCTTGCCCTTACGTTCTGTAACATTACCCATAGCAAACACCTCCGTTGGCCATTGGAATCTCAAAAGACTCTTCCAAGTCTTTCATATCCTTTTCTATATGCTCCCAAATAAACAGCATCTTGCGCTGATGAAATGGACGAATATAATGGCGGCCTTCAAAAAGGACATGATCAACTAAAGATTCTCGAATGGATCGAGGATGGTATTTGATTCGGACTGCTAGCTCAGTTGTAGTTAGATATGTTAAACTCATAAATCACCTCAAAATTATATAAAAAACACATAAGTGATAATATATGTTATCACTTGATAGTATTTATATCACAGAAAAGCATATCGTCAAAGCTTTTTTGATAATTTTTATTATCATTAAGAGATATTTATGATCAGATTTAAATTAAAAGAAATGATTGCTGAAAAAGAGTTTCAACAGAAAAGCCATTTAACGATCAAAGAAGTTGCAGACAAGACGGGAATAAATAGGATGACTTTATCAAAAATATTAAATCATCCTGGACATAGCACTACTACAGAAAATATAGATAAGCTTTGTGAGTTTTTCAAATGTTCAGTTGAAGATTTAATGGTTCACATACCAAAAGATAATGACTAGAAATTAATGTGCAGAGTGAGGGTCTAAATTTAAACGTTAGTCACAACTTGGTCACCTTTTGGTCACCAGCACATAAAAGGCATGCATGTAATACAAGAAAATCTTAAGAAAAAGTGGAATACGTGAAGGCAAAAAACGGAAGTTGAGTAGACTGAAAAATTAAGATAATATCTTGAACTTTATAGCTGAGCGAATAATTTTAGAATTTAATAAGAGATTGAAAACAAAGAGGAAATGGGGCGAACGACGGGGCTTGAACCCGCGACAACCGGAATCACAATCCGGGACTCTACCAACTGAGCTACGCCCGCCATAGTAGATATTTACTTTGAAGAAAGACAACAAGTAAATGGTGCGCCCATCAGGAATCGAACCTGAAACCCTCGCCTTAGAAGAGCGATGCTCTATCCAATTGAGCTATGGGCGCTTTTTGTCGAACCTTTTTACTATTGGCCTGAAGATGAACTATTTCCATCCGCAAGCTAATAAGAATATGGTCGGAGTGGAGGGATTTGAACCCCCGACCACCTGTACCCAAAACAGGTGCGCTACCAAGCTGCGCTACACTCCGATATGTTGTGGCGTATTCTATAGAGGCACTCTCAACCTGTCAACAAATATAAATAAAGAATTCTGAGTTTCATTATTGATCTATACCACTCTATAGAGCGTCGAAATTTAAAGTTGAAAACTTATGGATTCAACATTTAAAACAAGCTATTGATTCTTAAATGTAATTTAATCAATTTATTTATTTTAGCGTTTTAATTCACTTTAAAAGACATGCCTGTTTGTCAGTGAAAAAGTTTGAAATCGGTTATTATAGTGACACTCTTTAACTCCACTCTTTTACTAGGGGACTAGAATGTCTGCAAAAATTTTAGACGGCAAGGCGATCGCGGCTGAATTACGTGATTCGATTAAACAAGAAGTTGATATTCAGGTTGCTGCTGGAAAGCCAAGACCAGGCCTGGCCGTTATTATGGTGGGCGAAGACCCAGCCTCTGAGGTCTATGTAAGAAATAAGAAGATTGCTTGTGAGAAAGCCGGTTTCAATGATGTTTCGGTAGTCTTGCCGACCGAAACAACGCAAGAAGAACTGTTGGCTTTGATTGATAAGTTGAATGTCGATGATACCGTTCACGGTATTATTGTTCAGCTGCCAGTCCCTAAACATATCAGCCCTGAGCCGATTATTGAACGTATCAGCCCTTGTAAGGATGTCGATGGCTTCCACCCTTATAATGTCGGCCGCTTGGCGACGGGTAATTTACAGTTGGCGCCTTGTACACCACACGGTGTTATGACAATGCTAGAGAAAACGGGAATTCCCTTACGCGGTTTGAATGCCGTTATAGTGGGCGCTTCCAATATTGTCGGCGTACCTATGGCACTTGAGTTATTGCACGCGCGTGCCACCATTACCGTTTGTCACAGTGCGACCAAAGATTTAGCTCAGAAGGTCTCAGAAGCGGATTTAGTGGTAGTCGGTGTTGGTATCCCTAAAATGCTCAAAGGCGAGTGGATTAAAGAAGGTGCAATCGTGATCGATGTAGGCATCAATCGTTTAGACGATGGAACTTTATGTGGTGATGTAGACTTTGATAGCGCGAAAGAACGTGCGAGCTGGATTACACCTGTTCCAGGTGGCGTTGGCCCAATGACCATCGCGACTCTGTTACAGAACACCATGCAAGTGGCTTATCACTTGGATTGTAAAGTTTAAGTTACTTTAAAGAGTTACCCATTAAACCAACCAGGCCTGGCATGTCCTGCGGCTTTACAAAACTATGTGAGCGTAGGGTCGGTTTAAAAAAATACAAAAAAGCCCGCTTTCAATCTAATTGAAAGCGGGCTTTTTTAATGTCTTCTAGCCGCTCAGGGCTAACGATACAGTTTGTGATAAGTGCCCTGCTGCGCAATCAATTCATCATGACTACCCGTTTCGATAATATGCCCATCTTCAAACACCAAAATACGATCGGCTTGTTTAATGGAACTTAATCTGTGTGCAACAATCAAAGTGGTTCGATTGGCTAAAAATGGCGCGAGATCGACATACAGTTGACGCTCGGTTTCCATATCAAGCGCGGAGGTAGCTTCATCCATAATCACCACTTTTGGATCTTGCAGAATCATTCGTGCAATCGCCAGTCTTTGGCGCTGACCGCCAGATAATTTAATGCCATTACGACCCACAACGCTGTCCAGCCCCTCTTCCAAAGCCCTCACCACATCATCTAACTGCGCCTGTTCCAATGCCTGCCAAAGAAGACTTTCTTCCATCTCCTGACCCATCGTCAAGTTAAACCTAATGCTCTGATGGAACAAAACGGGATGTTGTAAAACGGTTGCTACATTTTGACGAATCACCGACTGGCCAATCTCGTGCACTGGCTCGCCGCCATAATAAACTTGTCCGTGCTGTGCCTCATAGAAGCCCAGTAATATTTGCACTAAGGTGGTTTTACCGCCACCGCTTGCACCCACCAGTGCCAATTTCTCGCCAGGTTGAATAGTAAAATTCAAGTTATGCAGTACATCTTCGGACTTTCCTGGATAACGGAAACAGACCTCTTTGACTTCAACGCCAACGGGCTTATCCTGCGTAAACGGATTTACTTTACAAGGATGGACGGGCTCTTGATCAAGATCCAAAACGTCATTAATACGTTGCAACGCCCCACTGCCAGCACTAAAGCCATATTGAATCGCCAAGATTTCTTGAATCGGTCCCATCATGTACCAAAGGTAACCAAACACCGCAATCATCTGACCGATACTCAAGTCAGAAAACACCACCATCAACATCCCCGCACCACGAAAAAGATCGAAACCGACTAGAAAAATCATAAACGAGAAACGACTCGCGGCATCACTTCTCCAGGTAAAGGCTTCAGATTTGGTCTTGATGGAGAAGGCATTATCGCGAACTCTATCAAAGAAGTTTTTATCTTGATTGGCGACTCTGATCTGCTGTAGCGCATCTAGGGTTTCTGTTAAAGATTGTTGAAAGGCATCAACAGCCGTGTTTTCGTCTCTCTTAAGGGTCTTAACCTTACGCCCCATGCGCATAGTGAAATGCACCACTACTGGGTTCAAGAGCAAAATAAACAGTGCCAACTGCCAATTTAACCATAGTAATACCAGTGTCACCCCAACCAATGAAAATAGTGAAATAATCAGTTTACTGACGGTGGTTCCTAAAAAGGAATCAATGGTATTAACATCATTGAGCATAGTGGCCGAAACACTGCCACTGCCCATGGTTTCGTATTGCGCCATAGAAACCCCCTGAACTCGGGCCAATAAATCTTTACGGATTTTAAAGGTGACGTTTTTAGCAATAACGGTAAATTGCTGCATCTGCCATACGCCCAAACCTAAGCCAATGCCACGCAAAATAATCGTAATAATGGTGATAACAGCGATGTAATAAACCGGACCATACCACTGTGACGAACCAAATAATTGCAGAAAGGCGACAATTGGACCTGGCTTATCCAAGAGGACTTCATCGACCAAAAGGGGTAATAAAAGCGGTAAAGGCACCATGGCCAACATAGCGAAAAAGGCGATAATGTGCGCTTTCACCAACTCAGGCTTGTGCTGTTTAACCAATTCAAAGATGCGCCGCCAAGTATAAGAGCGCTCTGAAGACGCAATGAGTTTGATCTTTTTCGGCTTTTCGTCAGAGATGGCTCTCATAGGGACGCTCTTTTATCAGTTGAGTTTAAATAGGCGATTGAAGTTTTCAGTGGTGGCGTTGGCAACCGTTTCAAAAGGCAGTTCTTTTAGTTTAGCAATCTCTTCCACCACATATCGGGTATAACCTGGTTGATTGGTTTTCCCCCGAAATGGCATGGGGGCAAGATAAGGGGAATCGGTTTCGACCAAGATTCTGTCTAATGGCAATGCGGTCGCTACGGCTTTGATTTCTTTAGCATTCTTAAAGGTGACTATGCCTGAGAATGAGATATAGAAACCAATCTGCATTGCACGTTCCGCCGTGGCTAAATCCTCTACAAAGCAGTGCATAATGCCACCGATAACATCGGCACCTTCAGATTCCAATATCGCCAAACAGTCCGGCGTGGAATGACGAGTGTGGATAATTAACGGTTTACCCAGTTGCTTGGCAATGCGGATATGTTGTTTAAAACGATCGTGCTGCCACTCCATTGCGCCTTCAACAGCGGCATCCTCTTCAAAATGAAAATAATCTAGACCCACTTCACCAATCGCAATCACCTTAGGATGAGAAGCGGCTTTAATCAACTCTTCATCGCTGACAATCACCTCTTTATCTTCACAGGGATGGACGCCAATGGCGGCATACACATAAGCGTATTTATCTGCTAGCTGTAAAACTTCATCCCACTGACCGGGATTAATCGCCACGCAGAGAATGCGCTCAACGCCGAGTTCGGCCGCCTTAGTTATGACGTCGTCGATTGTGCCTACTTTATCTTCTGGCAGAATATTAAGATGACAATGAGAATCAACAATCACGATAAGCTTCCTTTTTGTATTCTAGATTGAAACACCGATTGGAAAGGTTCGGCGATTTGTTGGACTTCGAGCCACTCTAAACAGAGGGTTTCTAAGACCAACTCTTTATTGGCATTGCCCAACCAGTTTTCCTTGGCTTGCAGAGTGGCTTGCTGAAAACGCAACCAGTTCTGTAACTGCAAAATTTGTTCGGCCGAAAGTGACCAGGCCTGGTCAGTCTCATTTTCAGCCTGAGTTGTAGTGACATAAGTGACCGAACGCACCGCTGAAACACTCCATTGATAGAAGTAATCAAACACGGCAATAGGGGTTGGCCATTTAAGCCATTCGCTCACGACTTGTGAAACTGACTTACGCCCAGACTGCAATTGTTTCAGCCCCTCTTTCCACTGGGTATCCTCTTCAAACTTCGCCGCTTCAATCCACTGTAAAGCATCCAGTGGCGCGCCCCAGTTTAGGCGCAAAGCACGTTTAATCAAGGCAACATCTACCTGTGGGGCTTTTTGATGCAACCACTTTATGGCATCAGGTAACATAGGCGGTGTAAAACTGAGTTGCTGACATCGGCTTTTAATCGTCGCAGGTAAACGGCCTATTTCATGGGTCGTCAATAAAAACAGGGTATGTGCCGCAGGCTCTTCTAGGGTTTTCAATAAGGCATTGAAAGCGGATTGATTAAGGAACTCAACGCCCTCGATCCAGATGACTTTATAGCCGCCTTGATGTGAGGTTTCATTGAGTTTATTAATCAAACCACGGACTTGATCTACCGCTATGTCTTTTTTGTCTTCTAGGCGTTTGAGGTGATAAAAATCAGGGTGTTGCTGACCTTTTAACAGATGACAGCCTTGGCAATGACCGCAAGCTTGCCCATTCATGGGTTGAACACATAAAGTAGATGAAACAACAGCATCCACAAATTGCTCGAGACCAATGCCTTTAGGGCCCGAAAATAAGTAAGCGTGACCTAAGCGATCTGACAATTGTAACCATTGTGACCACTGCGGGCTTAACCAAGGTACCAGGCCTGGTGAGTTGGCTTGTGACGTCTCTTGCGTCATTGGCGATCTGTCGACTTGGTTCATGCCAGCTTCGCCTCAAGGCGTTGTCTAATAGCGTGCTGTACCTTGTCCAGTGATTGACTGGCATCCAATACCGTGTAACGGGATGGCGCCTGCTGTGCACGGGTTAAATAAGCGCCGCGTACCTTTTCAAAAAATGCTTGTTTTTCGGTCTCAAAACGGTCAATCTGCTGACCGGTTGCTTGGCTTCTGGCCGCGACACGTGCCATGCCGATTTCGACGGGCAGATCAAATACAAATGTGGTATCTGGTTGAAAACCCTGCTGTACCCAGGCTTCAATCAGAGCAATACGCTCAAACCCCATCCCTCTGGCCGCCCCTTGATAGGCGTAAGATGCGTCGGTGAAACGATCCGAAATAACCCACTTACCTTCGGCTAAAGCAGGTTGGATTTTCTCTTGGATATGCTGAGCACGTGCGGCAAACATCAATAACAACTCAGTGTCAGGATGCATTTCAGAAAAGTCATTATTCAGTAGAATGCCTCGAATGGCTTCGCCAATCTCTGTTCCACCCGGTTCACGAGTGACAATAACCTCAATGCCTTTAGAGGCTAGAAGTTCTTGGATAAACAGTAGGTTAGTCGATTTTCCACCACCCTCCGTACCTTCTAAAGTAATAAATTGACCTTTCATTAAGCTTCCTGTGTTTCTAGAACTATATGGGCTTTAACCATTGATTCGGATTTAGCGATTGAGCAGATACTTATTAACCGCTCGGTTGTGTTCAATCAAGCTGTTTGAAAAGTGATGCTCTCCACCGCCTTTGGCGACAAAATAAAGTGCTTTGGTTTTCTCGGGATGCATCACGGCATCAATCGCCTCTTTACTCGGCAAAGCGATTGGAGTCGGTGGCAGACCATTTATTGTATAGGTGTTATACGACGTCATTTTAAGTAAATCCCGTTTACGAATATTACCATCATAGCTTTGACCAATGCCATAGATAACCGTCGGATCGGTTTGCAAACGCATACCTATTTTGATGCGTCGAATAAAGACCCCGGCAATCTTAGGCCGTTCGGCTGCAAAGCCGGTCTCTTTTTCAACAATCGAGGCCAGAATCAAGGCTTCATAAGGCGTTTTAAACGGCAAATTCTTATCACGTGTTGACCAGGCCTGGTCTAATTTGGTTTTCATGGATTGATAAGCGCGCAACACTATCTGCTTATCGCTATCGCCTGATTGATAGTGATAGGTTTCTGGTAGTAACCATCCCTCTAGGTTCGCATAAGGGTATTTGCTGTTTATTTTGCCTTCAATGCCTAATAAGGATTGCAGGCCAGCAATATCGCTGATATCCAACTCGTGTTTGATTTTGGGCAGGGAGTGAATCATCTGTAAATTTTCTTGGACAGTTTGCCCTGCAATCAAGGCTACTGGGTATAGCACCGCTTGCCCTTCAATCAACTTTTCAATCAGCGTATCAACAGACCATTGCGGATCTATCTCAAATTCACCGGCTTTGAGTTGGGTATGTTTTCCTAAAAAACGTAAATACCAGGAAAATAATTTAGGCGAGTTTAATAAGGCTTGTTTATGTAACTGACGTGCGACCTTGTTGGCCGAACTGCCAGATTTAATTTCAATTATTTGCTTAGCTGTACTGTTGGCTATCGGATCACTGATAAAATTATTCAACTGCCAGGCCAAGCCTCCTAGAACTATAAGGCCTAGTACAAAGCCTATCAAAACAAGCTTCTTTAAAATTCTCATAACGCTGCCCTCTGGGTTTCAAGTGACAAACTCACGGCATTCTCTCTCTGCCAATTTGACCAGGCCTGGTGGATTTCTAATGTTTTAATAGTTGAGTATCTTCTTTGATTTAAGAGAGTCACCGGCATAATACCGCGCACGGCATTGGCTAAAAAGAGTTCATCGGCCTGCATTAAGTCCGCTATAGCTAAAGTGGATTCTTGCCAAACTAAGCCCAAGCTATCTGCCAACTGGCTCAGTTGATAACGGGTTGTACCTTCGACCCCACTGTCCGTTAACTGAGGCGTGATTAAGCTATTGGCTTTAATCAGAAATAGATTGGACTGAGTGCCGCCAATCACCTGCTGATAGGCATTTAACATAACTCCTTCAGTCAAGCCTTTGCGGGTGATTTCAGTGCGTGCCAACACATTCTCTAATCGGTTTAAATGTTTTAAACCCGCGAGTTGTGGCTGAATACCACATAAAGTTTCACACACCCCTAGTTCAATGGCTTGCGGTTGAGCAAAAACGGGTAAATGAGTTTCTGCCTCGCGCTCGATTTGAATCGGTGCAAGTGTGACTTGCAGAATCGTACTGAACTGCGGTCTTTCCGGCATTTGGTAACCGACTCCACCGACACCCCGCGTGAAGATAATCTTGACGACCTTATTTGATTCGATTGTACTTTTGGTATAGTTAAACACGGCAATCGCCTGCTTAACCTGGGTGAACAGCTCCTGCTCATCCATTGTAGGAAATTGCAAACGACTCCCTGCTTGTTGCACTCTTCGCCAATGGCCAGGCCAGTTTAATAATTGATCTCCTGTCACCAACATCGTCGTGAAAAAGCCATCACCATACTGTAAACCACGATCACGCACCGACAGAGAGTCGATGAGCGAGTCATTAATAATAGTAGTTATTTCGGATGAATTCATATCGGCGGAGTTCATTCTAACGACTGTCTCCAATGATTAAGGCGTTGACCAGACCTTTGGCTTTGTGGCGCGTCTCAACCAATTCACTTTCAGCTTCCGAATCGGCCACTATGCCGGCACCCGCTCTAAATTGTACCGTGGGCAGACCCTCTTTTTCAAACTGAAGCATGGTGCGTATTAGAATATTCAAATCTAAAGAACCATCACGATTGATATAGCCTAATGAACCAGTGTAGGCTTCACGCGGCATTTGCTCGAGCTCTGCGATAATCTGCATACAGCGAATTTTAGGACAGCCGGTAATCGTTCCACCCGGGAATAAAGCATGAATAATATCTAAAGGGGACATGCCCTCTTGCAACTGACCACGTACATTAGAGACGATATGGTGTACATGTTCATAGCTTTCAATGGCCATTAACTCATTGACCTCGACCGTACCGGGCTTGCAGATACGCCCTAGATCATTACGCTCCAAATCGATTAGCATAATATGCTCTGCGCGCTCTTTCGGATGGGAGATTAACTCGGTTATCAAGGCCTTATCCGCTTTTAAATCCGGTCCCCGTTTACGAGTCCCCGCAATCGGACGCGTTTCTACCCAAGGTGCCTGGTATTTAACCAAACGTTCCGGCGAAGAACTGATAACCTGCCAGGCCTGGTCATTTGCATCTTTAAAACACGCCAAGGCCGCAAATGGGGCAGGATTAGAGCGACGCAAAGCACGATATATCGAGAGGTAATCGGTTTGTTTATCTAAAGTTACCTGCCATTGACGTGATAAATTAACCTGAAAAACATCACCCGACAAGATGTACTCTTTAATGGCTTTAACACCCTCTAAATACTTGGCTTCAGGCTCTTCCGTAGCATGAACCGATTCAATAGGGTGAGTTCTTGACGGCAATAGTAATGCTTGTTGAAGATCAGCTTCCATTTGCGTAAAGAGATCGGTGTATTCAGGCTCTGCAATCAAAGACACGGTTTGGGTCTTATGATTCACGATCACCGCAGCAGGAATACGCGTTAGCACAGCCAATGGAAATTCAGACTTTGGCAGATTCAAGACAGGCTCAACCACCTGGGCATAGTCATAACTAAAATAGGCAAACCAACCACCTTTAAAAGGCAGTTCTGGTGATAATTCGGAAGAACCTACTGAATCATCACTTCTTGCAATTGAAGAGTCCGTAAAAGCCTGAGTCGCTCTCTCAAGGAAATTATCTTTTTCCGAAAGTTCGTTAAGCTGAATGGTTTCTTGCGGATACGCGAAGAGGATATCAAACTCACCCAAACCACCCTTGGCGACACTTTCTAAAAGAAAAGGATAACGCAAAGGATTCAGTTCATGTAATTTTGATAAATCTAACAGAGAGAGATCGGGAAGTGAAACAGGCTGCGAAATCACAGCCTGATGAGTCTGGTTATTCTTTAAGTTGGACATATTGCATTAAAGCCTAGCAAGAGTCTTGCAAAAAAGGGGGTAAACAACCCATTAAATCTTACCTAAAACTAAGGTCGCATTGGTGCCGCCAAACCCAAAAGAGTTCGATAACGCGTACTCAAACTTAGCATCGCGTGCCTCACCGGCCACATAATCTAAATCACACCCTTCTTCAGGGTTTTCAAGATTGATTGTTGGTGGCAACTTTTGATTTTTAAGCGCTAAGGCCGTAAAAACCGCTTCCATTGCACCTGCCGCGCCTAATGCATGACCGGTCATCGATTTAGTCGAACTCATAGTCAGATTGTAAGCGTGGTCACCAAAAGTAGATTTAACGGCACTGGTTTCGCAAACATCCCCCGCTGGGGTTGAAGTACCATGCGCATTGATGTAACCGACTTTGGTCGGATCCAACTTAGCGTTATAAAGCGCCAATTCCATACAACGCGAGGCACCTTCTCCACCTGCCGCAGGTAAGGTCATATGATAAGCGTCGCCGCTCATACCAAATCCTAACACTTCAGCGTAGATATTTGCACCACGAGCTTTGGCGTGTTCATACTCTTCAAGCACAACCGCTCCGGCACCATCACTCAATACAAAACCATCGCGATCTCTATCCCAAGGACGACTGGCCGCTTGAGGATCATCATTACGGGTTGATAAGGCACGTGCTGCTGCAAAACCAGCCAAGCCTAACTCAGTGGTCGCATGTTCTGCACCACCCGCAACCATGACATCCACATCGCCATATTCAATCAAACGTGCTGCATCACCAATACTGTGAGTACCTGTGGCACAGGCCGTAGCAATCGCCATATTTGGTCCTTTAAGACCAAACATAATCGATAGGTTACCAGAAATCATATTAACGATTGAACTCGGTACAAAAAATGGGGATACACGGCGAGGTCCAGATTTCAGAGCGATACTGTGTTGGGTTTCAATGGAACCGATTCCACCAATACCAGAGCCCATTGAGACACCGATACGAAATGCATTTTCATCAGTCACTTCTAATCCAGAATCACGGATGGCCTGCGCACCTGCAGCAATACCATAGTGAATAAAAGGATCCATTTTCTTAACGTCTTTAAGTGGAATATATTCAGTCGGATCGAAACCCTTAAGAACACCACCGAACTTAACTGAATAGGCAGCCGTATCAAATTTGGTTAAGTAATCAATACCGCTTTTTCCTGCTAATAAATTATCCCAATTCTCTTGAACGGTTAACCCAACGGCTGATAATGCACCAACACCTGTAATTACAACTCGACGTTTACTCAAAACGATATCCTCTTTGATTCTTTTGGTTCTTGCTAGAAAACTTTGCATAATACTATGGAGTAAAAGATGTAGAACATCTTACCCATTTCACCTATGCAAAGGTCTCTCTTAATTCTAAAACAAAAAAAGCCGTAATATTACGGCTTTTTTACAGTACGTGACTGAACTTAAGACTTATAAGTTTGCAGTAACGTAAGCTGTTGCTTGCGCTAATGTAGAAATATTTTCAGCTTCTTCATCAGGAATTTCGCAATCAAACTCTTCTTCTAGTGCCATGACTAGCTCAACAGTGTCTAAAGAATCAGCACCTAAATCATCTACGAAAGATGCATCAGCTGTTACTTGGTTTTCTTCTACACCTAATTGCTCAACAACAATCTTCTTTACGCGCTCTTCAATATCGCTCATGGAGTTCTCCAGTTTTTTTATATGTTAAATGAATTATTAATTTTGACGTATTTTCGCTCTATACCGGGTATTTTTCAAGCTTTAAAAAAAAATACTTCAGCATTTCTCCCCACAACCGTCAATTCGGCCTTAGAACAAGGGAGATCTACTCATTTATTGAGCAGATTTAAACCATATACATTCCACCATTGACGTTTAGCGTCTGACCTGTGATGTAAGCACCACCGTCTCCGGCTAAAAACGTCACGGCCTTAGCGATGTCTTCTGGTTGACCTAAACTCTGTAAGGGGATCTGGGCCGTTAGGGCAGCACGTTGTTCTTCTGGCAGACCTTTGGTCATGTCAGTGTCAATAAAACCGGGAGCGATGGTGTTCACAGTAATATTACGCGCACCTACTTCACGGGCTAAAGACTTACTAAAGCCAATCATACCGGCTTTCGCTGCAGCATAGTTAGTCTGCCCGGCATTACCCATCACGCCGACAACCGATGCGATACTGATAATACGACCACCTTTCGCCTTCATCATGCCACGTAAACAGGCTTTACTCATGCGAAATACTGACGTTAAATTGGTCTGAATAATATCATCCCACTCATCGTCTTTCATGCGCATCAGAAGATTATCGCGCGTAATTCCAGCATTGTTCACCAAGATGGTGGGTACACCAAATTCTTTAGTAATTTCTGCCAATACGCTGGTAATCATCTCCGCATCAGTGACATTCAGGCATTTACCTGAACCTAAAGCGCCCGCTTCTTTTAAGTAAGCTGATATCTTTTCAGCCCCTGATTCAGAAGTAGCCGTTCCTATGACTATAGCGCCCTGTGATGCTAAGTCCAAAGCAATCGCTTTTCCTATCCCACGACTGGCACCCGTAACAAATGCGATTTTTCCTGTTAACATGATTTCCCTACCTATACTTTAGATATCTTTGATGTCTTTAATACTTCATAGAACCGATTATGACTTTACAATAACGCGACACTTCATCCTGCGTTAAATAATCTAAGCAATTCTATCAATTTATAAACTTGGTTTTTAGAAATTTGCCGATTATAAGCTGATTAAGGCTTTTTCGAAGCTTGTTTGGTCAAACACAGGCAGAACAACCATCTTACGATCGATACGTCGATTAAGCCCCATTAGAACCTTCCCAGGCCCTAATTCATACAAGCGCTCAACGCCTTGAGCCTTCATTGCATTCACTATCTCAACCCACTGCACAGGACGATACAACTGCTGAACTAATAGCGTTTTGATTTCATCAACACTGCTCGCTTGTGAAAATTGAACATTGTGTAAAACAGGTACGCTTGGCATCTGAAATTCCATAGTTGCCAACTTTTCAGCCAACTTATCCGCGGCTGGTTTCATCAATGAACAATGTGATGGTACGCTGACGGGTAAGGGCACAACACGAGATGCGCCTGCTGCCGTCATTAAAGGCAGAGCGATTTCTACCGCATCCTTATTGCCGGCAATAACCACCTGGCCAGGTGAATTAAAGTTTACCGCTTCAACCACCCCATCCACTTGTGCGCAGACAGCAACAACTTGTGCATCTTCTAGCCCCAAAACGGCCGCCATAGCACCCTGTCCAGCCGGAACGGCTTGTTGCATTAAACGACCACGTTCAGCAACCAACTCAATACCCTGCGCCAAGGTCATTACACCGCTGGCAACAAGTGCTGTGTACTCACCTAATGAATGACCCGCCATAAATGCAGGCGCGCACTCCTTTTGAGCCAAAAGCGTACGATAAACTGCAATACCTGCGGCCAACATTGCCGGCTGCGTCACATCAGTTTGATTCAACTTACCATCTGCATCATTTTGTATGACATCCCATAGGTCGTAGCCTAAAACCGCAGAAGCTTCATCAAACACGGCTTTAACTTGTGGATGAGACGTTGCTAGGTCGGCTAACATGCCGACTGATTGTGAGCCTTGACCTGGGAAAACGAATGCATATGACATAGTTAAATTCCTACTTAATTTTATATCTGACTTGCGTAGAACCCCTTAATTGATTTAGTTAGAGGTTCTACCCATTTAATATGAATGGCTAACAAAACGTCTAAATGACGTGAGTACTTATACTCTAGTAGCGAATAAGAGCAGAGCCCCAAGTAAATCCGCCGCCAAAGGCTTCTAACAACAACAACTGGCCTCTTTGAATACGACCATCGCGAATCGCTTCATCCAGCGCAAGCGGTACCGATGCACTGGAAGTATTGGCATGCTTATGGACAGTAATGACCGTCTGTTCATCCGTTAGTTTTAATTTTTTGGCCGTGCCTTTGATAATTCTCAGGTTTGCTTGGTGAGGCACTAACCAATCAATATCTTCTTTCTGAATACCATTCGCTTCAAGGGTCTCTTTCGCGATACGACTTAAGGTATTAACCGCCATCTTAAAGACTTCATTGCCTTTCATCTGCATTGACCGCTCTGCAATGGCATCGGTTGGTGGCAACTTAGAGGGGCCAGAAGGCACATGCAACAACTCTTCATACTTTCCATCTGCATGAATATGGGTAGACAAAATACCTGCTTGTTCAGAAGCCTCTAAAATAACCGCACCCGCACCATCACCGAACAAAACACAGGTATTGCGATCACTCCAATCCGTAATTCGTGACAGCGTTTCAGCACCAACGACTAAAACACGTTTCGCCATACCGGTTTTAATAAACTGATCGGCGACACTTAAACCATACACAAAACCAGAACAAACCGCCTGAATATCGAATGCAGGACAGCCATGAATTTTTAAGCGGCTCTGTAACAGGCAAGCGGTACTTGGGAAAATTTTATCTGGCGTGGTGGTCGCAACAATGATTAGATCGATCGTACTGGCATCAATACCCGACATTTCAAGCGCTCTTAAAGTAGCTTGTTCGGCTAAATCACAAGTGGTTTGACCCTCTGCTGCGATATGACGTTGCTGGATTCCGGTGCGTTCACGGATCCACTCATCACTAGTATCAACTATTTTTTCAAGATCAGCATTGGTTAGAATTTTTTCTGGTAAATAGCCACCGGTTCCGATGATACGACTATATTTTTTTGAACTCATAAGCTACTCAACATATCTTCAAACATAAAGGGAGAGATTAAAATGGTTGTATCTGACCTTAAGCCTATAGGATACAACCTCAATTTGATTTATGCTTCTGACTCAGCCAGTGCATTCTGTTGCTTGATAAGCTTAGAAACTTCGACTGAAATCAATTCGGGCACATTCTTACTGACTTCTAGCCTGGCTTCTGCAATGGCATAAAAATAAGAATTTTGATCGGCACCACCGTGACTTTTGATAACAATCTTACGTAATCCCAACAAAGAAGCTCCATTATATTGGGCTGGATCAACTTTATCTTTAAAGGATTTCAATACAGGATAAGCCATTAAAGCCACGAACTTAGTCAGCAAGTTTTTCTTGAAGGATTGCTTCAGATAAAAGGAGATCATCTTGGCAACCCCTTCAGCTGATTTCAGCGCGATATTACCGTCAAAACCATCGCAAGCGACGACATCAACTTCCCCTTTAAAGATATCATCGCCTTCAACATAACCAATATAATTAATATCAGTACCGCGAATCAGCTGATGCGCATCTTTTATACGTTGATGACCTTTAATCTCTTCTTCGCCGATATTTAACAGACCGACTCTTGGAGAGGCATTATCATCTACCGCTTGCGCAAGAACAGAACCCATCATTGCAAATTGCGATAGCTGTTTACCTGTACAACCGACATTAGCACCCAAATCCAAAACATGGACATGGCCTTTCATGGTCGGCATGCTCGTACAGATTGCTGGACGATCAATATCGGGCAACATTTTCAAAACAAATTTAGCCACAGCCATCAAAGCACCGGTATTTCCAGCGCTCACACACGCTTGTGCCTGATCATCTTTGACCAAATTCAAGGCGATACGCATTGACGATTGTTTTTTGTTTCTTAAGGCTTTAGAGGGTAAATCACACATTTCAACGACTTGATCAGCGTGTTGAATAGTGATTCTAGAGACATCGTATTGATGCTTAGAAAGTTCAGCATTAATTAAGTCTTCTTTACCAACTAATATAATGTGAATATCTGAGAATTTTTTGAGTGCATCGATTGAGGCTGGAACAGTGACCACAAGTCCGTGATCACCACCCATAGCATCGATGGCGATATTAATAGCCAAGATGATTTAAGCCTTATCGTGAACGACTTTTTTGCCTTTGTAAAATCCATCAGCAGTCACATGGTGACGACGGTGAACTTCACCTGTAGTTTCATCAACGGTTAACGTTGGTGCATCAAGTGAATCATGTGAACGACGCATACCGCGTGTTGATGGGGTTTTACGACTCTTTTGAACTGCCATGGCAATCTCCTAAATTATAATCTTAAATTCTATTTTTTAACCCTTGCAATACTGCAAAAGGATTAGGTTTTTCGCTATCATCAGCAGCCATTGAATCAATGTCATTGACGTAGTCTAGTGAACTTGTTTCATCCACCGGCGACATAGGCACCGACAATATAAGCTCTTCTTCTACCCACTCATATGAAGACAACTTAGCGTCATCTTCATTGCGTAGAAATACTTCAATGTCTGCTGGTAGATCTTTAGCCAATGCCAGCGACGTTGTAAAAACACCTTTAACTTCCGTTTTAATTGGGTAGCTAAACGTCTTTAAAGAACGCTGACACTGTAAATCGAGTACCGTTTCTAACTTCATGATAAAAGCAGGAAATCTTAAAGCCTTATCATAAAAGAAATTCAGTTCTACCAGAACATCCCGATCTGCGGCAACAGTCAGCTCTCCCAGGCGTTTTAAACGGCTCTGGTTGACTCGACCAACGAATTGTTTATCATGGTTTACCGAGTTGATGGGATCGATGTATTCAGGTAGCTTGTCAAACATAGGCGCGAATCATACAGTCAACGTTCGATTATGTCAAAATATAACGTAAACAAAACCTGCTTTATTTTCACTGTAGAATAGAGATTGACTCGAAAACTCGAACAACCCCCTTGAAAATTCAAGGGTAAACTAAGAATCACGTGGCATTTTCGCAGGTTTTATCTTAAAAAACAAAATACTAGGTAATCATTAGTTTATGCACTTAAGCCAACCCAATACAACCGTTGAAAAAGCGACTTCAATCGATCTAGGACAAGCATCGACTGAACCAATGCCCTTAGTAATTCTAGGCTCTACCTCAAGCTTTAGGGAGCAACTTCTTAAAAAGTTACAACTTGATTTTGTACAAATTTCGCCAGACATTGATGAAACCCCCCTTAAAGATGAAACTCCAAAAAAAATGGTTCACCGCCTCTCTTTAAAAAAAGCTCAAGAGATTGCTAACAACCAGCCTAACGCCATTATTATTGCCTCAGACCAAACCGCCGTTTTTAATGATTTACCCGTCGGTAAACCGCATAGCGTTGAAAATGCCATCAAACAATTAAGTGACTTCAGCGGTCACTGCATTACCTTCTATACTGGCCTGGTCGTTATCAACACGGCAACTCAGCAAACTTACCAAACCATGGACATCACTAAAGTCCACTTTAGAGACCTAAGTGAAAACGTCATTCGTAACTACATAGAGATCGAGCAACCCTTAAACTGTGCAGGCAGCTTTAAGTCCGAAGGATTAGGCATCACACTTTTTAACCGTATTGAAAGCAACGACCCTAATGCATTAATCGGTTTGCCTTTGATTCAATTGACCGATATCTTCTATCAAATGGGCTACCCCCTGCCTTTACAACCCGCTAGATAACACAAAGTAGATAAAACTAACCCCGTGCTTATTCGTCAAAAGTCATGAATGGGCAACTAACAAAGCCACCAGGCCTGGTGACTCTAAAACCCACCCCTTAAGCACTAAACATTCTGAATTAACCAAACATTCAACTCTTGCAATGAATCCAACTGCGCAACTGGATTATATTCGGCCAACAACTCCATTTGATGCACTCCATGGCTCAATGCAATGCGATCCATACCGATATTTTGTGCCATTTCCATATCAAATGTAGTGTCACCAATCATCACCACTTCATCAACCGAAAGGCCAAACTCGGTAAGAATTTGATCCAGCATCAAAGGATTAGGCTTCGACGCTGACTCAAAAGGGGTACGCGTCATATCAAAGTAGACACCAAGCCCACACTCGCCCAACACCTGATCCAGGCCTTTACGACTCTTACCGGTGGCAATCGCTAACTTAAGACCATACTGCTTCAGATTAAACAGTAAAGACTCTGCGCCATCAAAAGCTTGCATTGGCACCTTACAATCCTCTAAGAAATACTGAGTATAAGCTTCTCCCATGGCAACCACTTGAGATTGTTCCGCATTAGGATACAACCCCAAAATAGCCAATTCCAAACTCAAACCAATAATCTGCTTGGAGTCATAATCAGACAACACCGGGAAACCACACGCTCTTGCCGCCGCTTGAATCGAATTTACGATGCGCGCTTCGGAATCCATCAAAGTGCCATCCCAATCAAAAATAACGGCTTTATATTTTTTGACCATATTCTTAACTCCCTACACTCTCTAATTCTGTTTTACTGCTAAGTCATCTCAGAGCGAACTAAAAAATTCTAATTACTAAGATTTCGATAAACTTAAAGTTTCGATAATCTGGGTGAAATCGGCATACATCGGCGCTTCCATTAACATCCACTCTCCCGTTCCCGGGTGGGTAAAACCAAGAAACTGCGCATGTAACGCCAATCGCTTCATGCCCATTGGGCGATATTTCTTATTGACCAGATGGTCACCATAACGATCATCCCCCAACAAAGGGCAACCAAACGCCAAGGCATGTACCCTTATCTGATGCGTCCTACCCGTTTTAAGCTTAACCGAGACCAAATCACACCCTTTAAGGTGCTGCTCTACTTTGAAAAAACTAATCGCCACTTTCCCATCATCCGCCACCGACACCTTCCAGCCTCCGTCTGGCAAATGATCTTTACGCAAAGGTAAATCCACTTTTTGCACATGTTTTGGCCATTGACCAGTCACAATCGCTAGGTAACGTTTATCCCATTTATCGGCACGTATCTGAGCATGTAGCTCTTTTAAAATAGAGGCTTTCTTTGCAATTAAAATGCAACCAGAAGTATCTCGATCGATGCGATGAACCAACTCCAAACGCTTAGCCAAGGGTCGCAATACGCGTACCACCTCAATCAGTCCCCAATTAATGCCACCGCCGCCATGCACAGCAACGCCGGATGGCTTATTAATCACCATCAAATCATTGTCTTCATACATGATACTGTCTTCAATACGCTTTAACTGGGCATAAGGGATATCAGATTCAACAATCTCAACTTTATCAGGCACGCTGACAGGCGGTATACGCACTACGTCTCCAGCATTCAAACGGGTATTCGCTTTGACACGACCTTTATTAACACGCACCTCACCCTTGCGGATAATTCGATAAATTAGGGTACGGGGCGCTTTACGCAAATGGCGCATCAAAAAGTTATCAACTCTCTGCCCTGCATCTTCCTCAGTCACGTCTATTAATTTAACATTTGCCATTACTTACTCATCCGGTGAAATCGTATTGCTTAACTGCATTCGTAAACTGCATTTTATGTACACTAAATATTAGACATATAACGCCATAAAATCACAGTAATCACCTCTCTAAAAACCCATGAGCAATCCTGTTTTGAGAAAAAACTTCCACAAGTTATCCACAAGAATACCCACAAGATTGTATATATAAGGTCTATTTAGTGAAATTTGCGACAGTTTACAGTCTGAAAGCGATGTTGTCATTGCGCAGTTTAGAAATGAGTGATATATTTGCATGGCTTAAATTTGTAAGCGATGCTTTCGTAGCAAACCATACGGACCCTAATGGTCCAGTGAAGTCGCACGATTAACGTGAAAGAATTTTTAATACCGACAGAAATCGGCGGCCTATAAAACCATAGGAAACTGGAGCGCTTTTGTTCATACAAACCCCTCCTAAGACGCTTAAATTTATTCTGTTTTATCAAAACTTCTGAGCCACACATCCATACAAGACACCAAAAGCCCCAACACCTCTCTTTTACATAAAATGAAAGAGGGTGTTGAGAAAATTGACTGGCGCGGTACTTAACTAACCTCACGAAAAGGTTAACCATAGAGTCATAAGACGCTACGTCAATGATACGAGAGCTAAATCAAGCTGAAAGTATTGTAAAAAACAGACATTGTCTGCCGGCTAGAGCAAACAGCCCAAAAAATAACAAAATACTGCATTTGCTCGATACCACTGTTACACAAAGATAGAACGATACTGATGAACCGTAATACGGCGCTTCATCTGCCCACAGAGGCTATTGCAAAAAGATGCGAGATGTTGAACTCAAGCTCGGGACCAAAAGTACCAGAGCTCGCAGAAACAGTCGCAAAAACAAACTTTTATTCTTGTCTAACAACTCGCCTACACAAAACTCTTCAGACCTCTGAGAAAGATCTCTCGTCCGCTTTTTCTGTCTTCTATTCATGATGTCTCTCAGATAACATAAAAAGAGAAAAGCATGAAAAGAATGCTCATTAATGCGACTCAGTCAGAAGAGACGCGCATTGCCCTAGTTAGCGGGCAAACCCTGTACGACCTAGATGTAGAAACGCCACGCCACCAGAAGAAAAAAGCCAATATTTACAAAGGTAAAATCACTCGCATCGAGCCGAGTTTAGAAGCTGCTTTTATTGACTACGGCTCTGAACGCCATGGTTTCTTACCTTTCAAAGAAGTTGCTGAAGAATACTTTCCTAAGAACAAGCCAGCATCTGGCCGCTTTAGCATCAAAGATGTTTTAAAAGAAGGTCAAGAGATCATTGTTCAGGTTCAAAAAGAAGAACGTGGTAACAAAGGTGCCGCCTTAACAACTCAAATCACACTTGCCGGCCCGTATGTTGTGATGATGCCAAACAACCCTAAAGCGGGTGGTATCTCACGCCGTATCGAAGGCGAAGAGCGCACTGACATTCGCGACACATTACGTGATTTAAATACGCCTGAAGGCATGGGATTAATCATCCGTACTGCGGGTGTTGATAAAAACCCTGAAGAACTACAATGGGGTGTTAATTACCTGGTACAACTTTGGGAAGCTGTTAAAAAAGCCTCTACTGAACAAGCCGCACCCTTCCTGATCCATCAAGAATCAGACATTGTTATCCTTGCCATCCGTGACTACCTTCGCCAGGACATTGGTGAAATCATCATTGATAATATGGAAGTATTCCATAGAGCACGTGAGTTCATTCAACACGTCATGCCTGAGCAAGTCTATAAAGTAAAACCGTATCAAGATACCATTCCTCTATTTACTCGTTTTCAAATTGAATCTCAGATTGAGTCAGCGTATCAACGTGAAGTGTCGCTACCGTCAGGTGGTTCTATTGTGATTGATATCACAGAAGCTTTGACCGCAATTGACATTAACTCAAGCCGTTCGACTAAAGGGTCGGATATTGAAGACACCGCTTTCACCACCAACATGGAAGCGGCTTGCGAAATTGCTCGTCAACTACGCCTGCGTGATTTAGGTGGTTTAGTGGTTATCGATTTCATTGATATGCATTCAAACAAACACCAACGTGATGTTGAAAATAAAATTCGAGAAGCCGTTAAATCTGATCGCGCACGTGTGCAAATCGGTAAGATCTCTCGTTTTGGTCTGCTTGAAATGTCTCGTCAGCGTTTACGCCCTTCTATTGAGGAATCCACTCAAATTGTTTGCCCACGCTGTCATGGTGTCGGGGTTATCCGTGGTGTTGAGTCTTTAGGTCTTTCTATCTTGCGTTTGCTTGAAGAAGAGAGCATGAAAGAGAATACACGACGTGTTACCGTGCAATTGCCGGTCGACGTTGCAACATTCCTTCTCAATGAAAAACGACCTCAATTGATTTTGATTGAAGATCGTCATAATTTGCATATTTTGATTGTGCCAAATGAACATTTAGAAACTCCACAGTACATTATTGAACGTACACGTACTGGTGAAGACGTTTCAACCCAATCAAGTTATGAAATTAAGGAAATTTCACTGCCTGACTTTTCACTGGCAGAGGAAGATGCAAAACAGCAGTTGCCTAAAGAAGAGCCTGCCGTTAAACACATCCACCAGACAACACCGCCTCAAACAGCGACTGTGACAAAAGCACCTGAAAAAGCAGTCGCTAAAGTTGAAACCGAAGTGAAACCTGGCTTGTTCTCTCGTGTTTGGAACTCTTTATTTGGTAAAACGGAAGAGCCTGAAGAACCTCAAAGACCAGCTCGTCCAAACCCACGTCGTAACAACAACCGTAATCGTAACCGTGATGACAATCGTGGAGGTCGTAACCGCAACCGCAATGAACGTGATGACACCCGCAATAAGCGTCGTCCACCGTCTGAAGCGACTGAAACCGTTGAAGATAAGGATTCTCAAGCAACGTCAGACCAGCAAAGAAAGCCTAATCGTCGTCCAAACCGCGACAATCGTAAACGCAATAAAGAGCGTGAAACTCAAGCTCCAACAGGTGATGAAAACGTAACCTCTGGCGCAGCTGTCGATACGACTACAGAAGATCAATCTAAGGACCAAAAGGGCAAAAAACCTCAAAAGCCTCAAGGTCGTCATCGTAGTCGTTACAACAGTCGTAGTTACAACAGCCGTCGCCGCGCACCTGCAAATGCTGAAACATTATCAATTGATTCGCCAGCACCGGGTTCGGAACACACTGAACGTTCTGAAGCCATTGCAGCAAAAAAATCAGATGAGAAAATTGCGTCTCCGACAGTTGATACCACTGTAGAAACCACTAACACTGTGGCTCCAACTGTTGATACGACTGCAGAAAAAGTTATTGAGACTCCTGTTGAAACAGAGCAAACTCAACCAGCAGCTGAAAACCTCGTTGTCGAAGCGGCCACGACTGAAACAGTAGCAGAAGCGCCAGTAGAATCTACGAAAGAAACATCAACTGTAGAAACGTCTGCTAAAACCAAAGCTGAACCTGTGGCTCCAACTGAGACTCAGGAAATCGCTGACACTGAAGTTGTAGCAGAGACTAAAGACGTAGTCACTGAGACCACGTCAGAAGAGAGTGAAGAAGCACCAGAGAAGAAAGCTAGACCTAGAAGACCTAGAAGGCCTCGTGGTCCAAGAAAGCCTAGAACGGCTGAAAGCAAAGCCAAAAAGGATTCTTCGGATAGTTCAACTTCAGCGCAAACTGAAGCTAAGACCGAAGTAGCACAAAAAACAGAAACGACTTCAAAAGAGTCATAAGCTTCTAGTTATTTTGCTCCTACAAAAAAACCGCCAATTGGCGGTTTTTTTTGTACCTGAGTTTTATAAACTCAGCCAGATCATCTAAATGAGCTGTTAAAGATAAGTGAATCCTAAGCTTGAACTCAATCAAATAGAATCAAATCAACAGTTGACCAGGCCTGGCATGTCCTGTGGCTTTACAAAACCATGTGAGCGCAGGGCATGTCCTGCGGCTTTACAAAACCATGTGAGCGTAGGGTCAACTTATTTATGACAAATCATGGTGCTTGATATGCTCCAGCAACCCTAGTGATGCTGATTCCACCAAATCAAATACATGGTCAAATCCCTGCGCCCCGCCGAAATAGGGATCAGGCACTTCAGATTCTGAAAAATACTGAGTATAATCCAAAAACATTTGAACTTTATCAACATGTTCCGGCAATGCCATATCTATCAGGTTCGAATAGTTTGCGTCATCCATTGCCAAAATATAGTCATAGACATAAAAATCACCAAAATCCACCTTACGTGCCCTTAGGTCTGCCACATCAATCCCTCGCTCTAATGCAACCGCGGCTGAACGGCCATCCGGTGACTTACCTATATGGAAAGCGGCGGTGCCTGCGGAATCAATTTCAATCCTATCATCTAAACCGGCTTGGATAACCAGGTTCCTAAAGACACCATGTGCCGTCGGCGAACGGCAAATATTGCCCAGACAAACAAACAGGACAGAAACTTTATTAGACATATCAGCCATTTCAATAGACACCTTGGTTTAAAATAAGCCAATAGTTTACAAGGCCTATTCATAAAATGCACCCATCCTCTACTTTTCCGAACCAATTTACCTTTAATTCCAGTTGGATTCATTATGCAGATGAAGACATTGTGATTGCTAACAAACCGAGTGGCTTACTCTCTGTACCCGGTCGAGGGCCAGAAAGACATGAGTGTTTGTTATCACATCTACAGGTGACTTACCCTGAGATAAAAATCGTGCATCGCTTAGACATGGATACTTCAGGCTTAATGGTTCTTGCCTTAAATGCCGATGTACACCGCGCGCTAAGCCGTCAATTTCAGGAACGAGAAACCTCTAAAACATATCTTGCCATCTGCGCCGGCATGCCTTCAGTACAACAAGGCACTATCAACTTACCTATGCGTTGCGACTGGGATCGCCGCCCTTTACAAATGATTGACTTTAAACAAGGCAAGTCGGCACAAACACACTGGAAACTCTTACAACAAAGCAACAACCAGTTTCTCGCTGAGCTCACACCCATCACAGGCCGCTCTCATCAACTCAGATTACATATGAAATCATTGGGCCACCCTATACTAGGTGACAATCTGTATGCCGATGAGATCACACTCAGCATGTCCCCTCGACTACTTTTACATGCGACTAGCTTGAGTTTTACCCACCCAATAACCGGAGAATGGCTTGAATTCAATCTACTGCCTGAATTCTCACTACCCTACTCTTAAAATAGTAATAGAAATGGCATAAGAAATGCTTTATGGTATTTCATTACTATCAAACTAAGCTTATAGGAAGTTCTGTCATGTCGGATTTAAATACTGAAAAAGATGATGTAGCCACTCAGGAAATGTTGGATATGATGGGCGAACTACCAGAAGAGCAAGTTGAAATACCCGCTGATTTGGCTGATATGGACATGGATGAGCTACTCAGTAGTCTGGATGAGTTTCAAACCGACATGGACGACGGCAGCACTGAGGTTGCCACCACACCGGCACCCCCATCAACTGACGATTCTGGCGCGGTAGATTTAGACGATATCGACACTCTAACGGCCGAAGTGGAAAGTGATACTGAAACAGAAATTGACGTCGTTGATACGCCAGCCGAGACCATGCCAGAAACTGAAAATGAGATCCTCGCTGATACAGTGACAACTGAAGATACTACTGAACAAATGCAAAGCAATGATGACGAAGCAGCTCTTGCCGACACTCCTAGCAATCAAGCTTCAAAAGATATCGACTTAGACGATATTGAAGACAAGGATACATCAATGGAACAAACTGACTCTACGCATTCTAGTGAAGCTGCTGACATGACTGACCTGCCCGATGAGGCCACTGAAACTGCTGCGGAACCTTCCAGCGAAGTCAGTGATAAGGTTGCTGATGAAACGGCTGGCGAAATGACAGAACTTGATGATGCCGATAATATTGATGAGATGATGGCGGAATTTGATCTGCCTGCTGATACAGAGCCGACTGACCAAATTGACGTTAGCGATGACAAGGAGATCATGCAAGAAACCTCAACAGACCTCTCTGAAGAGGAAACGGCCGAGATCACTGAAAACGTTTCGCCAGAGCTGACCGATATTGCCGATGACCTGACGGCGCAAGCTGATACGATTGAAGAGACGGACACTGATATTGATATTGATACTCTTGCCGAAGAGGTCACAAACGACGTACTGCCCGCACATGACGCTTCTATTGAGAGCACATCAAATCAACCCATAGATGAAGCCACTGACATAAATATGGATGCTGAACAACCGACTGATGAATCCGCTGCTGAACCACTGGATAATAGTTCTAACGAAATTAATGAGATGGATGAGGTCAACAGTTCAACAATGGACAGTGTAGAGGATGAGATTAAAAGTGATGAAACGGCTGATATCACCCCTGATATTGAAACGAATGATGACAATCAGATAATTGAACAAGCAAGCCAATCTGTTGCCAGTATGGAAGAAGCCATTGAAATAGACCAAGAAATTCAAGGGATTGCATCACAAGTTCAAACTACAGCTCAAGAAGCGACCCAGCTCGCACTGGCAACCTCGCAGAAGGCGCATGAATCTGCTGAAAAAATTCAACAAGCCATCGAAGCCACTTTTGGTGCGGCCGAACGTGCTTTTGAAGCCGCCAAAAATGCGGGGTACACCGTTGACTTAAGTGAACTTGAAACACCACTATCGTCTCCTGAACTTGCCGAACGTTTACTTGATATTCAGGCTAAAAACAAAAAATTAAAAGCCGTGAATGAAAGTCTTAAAGCAAGAATTTCGGACTTTAATGACTAAATTGAGCCAACCATTACACATCTTATTAAATAGGTAACACCATGAGTAATATCGTTGACGATTTACTACAAGAAGTTGAACAGCTAGAAGAGAGCACACAACAATTGAACGGTAACGTTGAGAAAGTTGCAACTCAAAATTCAGAGCTTAAAAGTGGCGAAACAAGTTCAATAGATGCTGACCTAATTGCGCTTGAAACCGCTAAAACGGCTCAAGAAGCTTCGCTCCAGAGTCATTTAGCCGCTAAAGCGGCCATTAAAATGGCTGAACAACTCAAATCGCAAAGTCTAGAGCTGGAAGAGTTTAACTACAATTTGCGTCAATCTAATCGTACTACCTCAAAAGAAATACAATCCGCTAAAACGACTTTTGTAGGACTCATGGTTGGATCGGTCGTAGTGAATGTTATTGCGCTCAGTGTGATTGGCTATTTATTCTATGAGAGCAAGCAACAAAATAGCCAGTTTAAAGGCCAAACTCTGGATATTATTAATATTGAAAGTAACTTATTGAGTAAAAAAATAACCCTAAAAGTAGATGAGCTCTCTTCATTGATTGAAGCTATGAGTGCCGACCTCATACGCATGAAGAACGCACTTAACTCCCCTGTTAAAATCCATAGCGCTGTCAACGAAAATTCAGGTAAAACGCCAGCCAAAACAGTAATGGAAGAGCAAGTTACGGATGCTAAAGCAGGCCAACCAGCTGAATCCGATATTGCAGCTACAGCCATTGCACACCAAACAGGTGATGAGATAAAGACGCCAGCCATAACAAATCATTCGACAACTGAACAAAGTGCGATTGACTATTCTGAACTCAAGGTTCTGGTTGAAAAGATATTGGCAGAACAACAGAAACTACAAGCAATGACCCTTGCAGGTAGCACAACCAGTAGTTTAGATGCCTCGCAGGTCAAAAAATTAAATGGTATTAGCTGGTTAGTTAGAAAGCAGGAAAAAGCACTTAAAGCCATTCAAGCGAACTTATCGAACGGGGCCGCTGACAGTTCAACCAGCAAAGAAATCAATGAGACTTTAAACGAGCTAAAATCACAATTGCGTTTATTGACAGAACAACAGATCACCCTTCAAAATCAGGTTAAAAACGTACAAGCGGACTTAACAAAACTCGTAGCAGAACCCGCTCCTTACAGTTATAAGTCCAAGTAGATCACTTTTTATAGCTTGTAGCTCCTGCATAAAACCCACCCAAAAAAGCGAGTCTGTTTTATAAACAACTCGCTTTTTTTATGAGTATTTTCAGGTAACTCAATTTAGATTTCTAATTGAAGCGGCTAGAAGATCCCAAATCTCAGACATAAAAAACCCCGTGAAGGCTTGTCCTTTACGGGGTTTTCAAAATATGGTGGGCTAAGGGAGGTATTACTCCTGCTATCAACAGCCTAAATGGCGCAACCAACTATTTACTCACTACTTTACTCATTAAGTTCAATGTGACCCGATATTTTTCAATTTATTTTAACCCAAATAGGCATTTAGCTCACCATACAAAATAATCAATACTACTTAGAATCAGATTTGTACTTAACTGACACAACATTGATAATGGACTAGATATATTTTAAGGGGAAACTCGTGTCTAGCTTTATTATTGATAACAAAACAACAAAAAAGCTTTACTAGTATTTAGATCAAAAAATCACACCAAGCTCTCAGCTATCACTACTCCTTAAATCCATTACCCTTTCTGGTTTTGAAGCCATAGAAAAGCACTTTAGCAAAACCCAAACCAAACTCCTCTTAGCAACCAACAATACTCCGTTTGCACAAAGAATCTCACCTGAACCTGGTGAGGAAAATCTACTCAATCGCTTAAATCAAAAAGATCTCGTTCAACAGTTTTACAATGGTTGGAGTTAAAGGTCGAACTCAACGTGCAGTTACAAAACCTGAATACACAGTTCAAAAAAGCGAAAGAATTATAATGATGATAAGAATTTCAAAACAAGTGGATAGCTACGCAAAACAACCCTATAATGATTAGCAACAACACCCCGCCTGCTACCCAAGTCTTTTTTTAGACAAGAACAGCACCCTACGAGGGGTTACTTGTTTTTGGGGGAATGAAAAATGAATCAACAACAAATAGACCTAAGGGGTTACATACCTCCTAGTTTGCCGTTAGGACAAGTGCTAGAAACCAAAGCTGTGCTTAAAAAAACTATTTCTGCCAACATCGCTTTGGCAAGACTCAATGGTGCAACGGCGCTTATCCCAAACCAAGCCGTATTAATAAATTCATTAGTTTTGCAAGAAGCAAAAGATTCCAGTGAAATTGAAAACATCATCACAACGCATGATGACCTTTATCGTTCCACCATTGACCAAACCAACCTATCTCAATCGGTTAAAGAGGTTCGCTACTATGGTGAGGCACTGCTTAAAGGCTTCGAGTTGGTTACCGAAAACAAACTCCTTCTGACAAGAGATATTATTCAAGTCCAGTCTCTCTTAGAAAAAAACAATGCAGGCATTCGTAAACAAGGCGGCACCTGTTTAAAAAACGACCAGACGGGAGAAGTTATTTTTACCCCTCCCCAGCATGAAGATGATATTCGTAACGCTCTGGCAAACTTAGAAAAATACATTAATGATGCTGAGTTAGATGATATTGACCCACTGATAAAAATGGCGATTATCCATCACCAATTTGAAACCATTCACCCATTTTATGATGGCAATGGTCGAACAGGCAGAATTCTTAATATCCTCTATTTGGTACTTAATGAATTACTTGATCTGCCAATACTCTATTTAAGTCGCTATATCACCACCCATAAAGCAGACTACTACCGTTTATTACAAAGTGTTAGAACTGAGCAGGCGTGGGAAGAATGGATTTTATTTATACTGGATGGCATTGAACAAACCGCTAACCAAACCATCCATTTAATCCAGAAAATAGATAAATTAATGGGTGAAACCGCCAAGCTAATTCAAGATAAAGAGCCAAAGCTTTACACAAAAGACTTGTTAGAAGTATTGTTTGTTCACCCTTATACCAAAATTGAATTTACTGAAAATGCGCTAGGCGTATCCAGAAAAACCGCCTCAACCTACCTAAATAAACTGGTAGATTTAGACATTTTAGAACCCGTAAAAATGGGCACTAGCAAATACTTTATCAATACAAAGTTTTATCGCCTTCTTAATGGCGAAGAGCTATATGAGTAAAAAAGCCACATAATTAACATATAGCCAACACTGTGAGTAAAAAATGCAAAAAATTACTCATTACAAAATTAAACAAGTAAAAAATTAAAGAATTTACCTAAATAGCCACAAATACTTAATAGAACAAATAATGACGAGACCCAATCCAGATTTAACACAATTAGATGGCATAAAGTAGGGCAATGTCACCACGGATTGATATGTCCGGCACAGTGGCGCGACTTTATCCTTTAAATACTTTGCCGTTACCGCGATATAAGATCAGGTCTTAGCCACACATCTCAACCGAGATTAAAAAGCCTTCACATTCATCTGTTGATGACGTGTCTGATAATCAGGCATGAGCTTTCTTAATTTGGTAATTAAGTAAGTAGGGAAAACCCATAAATTTAATGATTAGAGCAACAATAAAACAAAACGACATGATCGATTTAACTAAATAGCAGGCATAAAAAAACCCCGTGAAGGACAAGCTTTACACGGGGTTTTCAAAATATGGTGGTGGACTAGGGATTCGAACCCTAGGTGGGCTACAAACCCACGGCAGTTTTCAAGACTGCTGCTTTAAACCACTCAGCCAATCCACCTTTTTGATGTTGCGTATTATAGAGATCTGAGCGATTATTGCAAGACGTTTTGGCAATATTTATGTAAAATTTATCTAATTAACCAGGCCTGGTCAAACCCATGAATTCCAAACCTAAGCAAAACAATCACTTAACGTTTAATGAGCACTGTTATGAACTGCTGCTTAAAATTCCCAAAGGACGTGTCACGACCTATAAAGCGATTGCACAGGCTTTAAATTGTAAGGCCTATCAAGCGGTGGGCAATGCTATGAATCAAAACCCTAACCCGATTAGAGTGCCTTGTCATCGCGTGGTGAATAGCGATGGTCGGCTTGGTGGTTATGCCTTTGGTTCGGTAAGAAAAATTGAATTGCTGACTGAAGAAGGTATTGTTATCCAAGATGGAAAGGTTCAGGAGTTTAAAACGGTCTTTTTTGAATTTACCCAATAACAAGTCAAATCAACATAAGAATCCAAACCAATACACTATCTACTGCTTTAAATTTTAGGCATAAAAAAAGCGACCAGGCCTGGTCGCTTTTAAAAGTCGTCTTGAATAGGTATTGAAAACGAATTAGATCGTTGCAACACCCCCCATATAAGGACGTAATACGTCAGGAACAGTTACTGTGCCATCTGCATTTTGATAGTTCTCTAAAACGGCGACTAAGGTACGCCCTACTGCCAGTCCAGAACCATTCACCGTATGGACCAACTGCGGCTTCTCTTGCCCTGTACGGAAACGAGCCATCAAACGACGGGCTTGAAAATCTTCAAAGCTTGAGCAAGATGAGATTTCACGATAAACCTGCTGCCCTGGTAACCATACTTCTAAATCATAAGTTTTAGAGGCCGAGAAACCAATATCACCGGCACATAAGGCCATTAATCGGTAAGGCAAGCCTAGTTTTTGCAGAATGACTTCCGCATGACCTGTTAGCTCTTCTAAGGCTTCTAGTGACTTATCAGGATGGACAATCTGGACCATCTCTACTTTTTCAAACTGATGCTGACGAATCAAACCACGGGTATCACGACCATAAGCGCCTGCTTCTGAACGGAAGCAAGGGGTGTGTCCGACAAACTTAAGTGGTAAGTCACTCTCGTCCAAAATCTCATCACGCACGAGGTTTGTGATAGGCACTTCCGCAGTCGGAATCAAATACAGATCACGATCACTAGTATCATGCTCATGATGTTTACTGATTTTATACAAATCTGCTTCAAACTTAGGGAGCTGTCCGGTACCTCGCAAACTCTCTTGATTGACCAGGTAAGGCACATAAACTTCTTCATAACCATGAGTGGCATGAGTGTCTAGCATAAACTGGGTCAAAGCTCGCTGCATCTTAGCCATAGGGCCTTTTAAAACCGAGAAACGACCGGAAGTAATTTTAACGGCGGCATCATTGTCATACCAACCTCGCGCTTCTGATAAATCGACATGATCTTTAACTTCAAAATCATATTCTGCAGGGGTGCCCCACTTTTTGAGTTCAACATTATCTTCTTCTTCAAGTCCTGCGGGCGTCGACTCATGCGGCAAGTTTGGAATACTCGAAAAGACCACTTCTAATTTTGCTTGAACTTCAGCATAAGCTTGCTCAGCAAGTTCCAACTGGGCTTTTAATGAACTGACTTCAGCAAGTAACGGCGCGATGTCTTCGCCCTGCGATTTTGCTTTACCAATGCCTTTAGCACGACTATTACTTTCCGCTTGTAAGGTTTGGGCCTTTACCTGGAACTCTTTACGCTGTGCTTCTAGCGTCTGAATCGTGGCCACATCTAAGGCGTAACCACGTGCTTTTAATTTTTCGGCAACCGTTTCTAAATCTGATCTCAGTAGCTTTGCGTCTAGCATTGGAATTCTCTATTTATTTTGTTCAGTAAAGAGGTTTTTCAACCTATAAATTTTGCCGGATATTTTAACACTTCTTGAATTAAATTATGCAGAGGTTCTTTAATCATCAAGCGCCTGATTTGACCAGGCCTGGTGAATCATTATCCAATACGCTGATCCCCATGGATTTCTTTATGACACACCTGCTTCACTATAGTCACTTAATGGTGGACAAGAACAGACTAAATTGCGATCGCCATAGACATTATCAACTCGACCTACCGGACACCAGTATTTAACCTCTCGCAAGCTCTCAACAGGATAAGCCGCCAATTGACGCGAATAGGCATGATTCCATTCATCAGCCATAACCATATCTGCAGTATGAGGTGCATTTTTGAGCGGATTATCATTTTCATCAAGTACGCCATTGATCACATCGTTGATCTCTTCTTTAATGGCAATCATGGCATCACAGAAACGGTCCAATTCGACTTTGGATTCCGATTCGGTGGGTTCAATCATAAAGGTGCCCGCAACCGGAAATGACATGGTGGGTGCATGGAAACCATAATCTATCAAACGCTTAGCAATATCATCAACGGTGATTCCCGAGGATTCTTTGATTGGACGTAAATCGATAATGCACTCATGCGCCACACGACCATGGTCATCACTATAAAGAATAGGATAATGCGGTGCTAAAGAATGCGCGATATAGTTGGCATTTAAAATAGCCGTGGCGGTCGCTTGCAGTAAACCATCGCGCCCCATCATGGCAATATAGCTCCAGCTTATAGGCAGTACGCCGGCACTACCCCAAGGAGCCGCTGAAACCGCCCCCGCCTGCTTTGGCTCATCTTCAGAGTGAACCACGGCATAACCCGGCAAGAATGGTGCAAGATGCTTACCAACCCCAATTGGACCGACCCCTGGCCCACCGCCACCGTGCGGAATCGCAAAGGTTTTATGTAGATTAAGATGGGAAACATCGCCCCCAAACTGTCCAGGTGCAGCAACTCCGACCATGGCATTCATATTTGCGCCATCAATATAAACCTGACCGCCATGCTGATGCACCAGATCGCAAACCGTTCTGACGTTCTCTTCGAACACACCATGTGTTGATGGATAGGTAATCATAATGGCGGCAAGTTTTGCAGAGTGCTTTTCAAGCTTAGCCTGTAGATCCGCCAACTCAATTTCACCTTTGGCATTGGTTTTCACCACTACGACTGACATGCCAACCATCTGAGCCGATGCCGGATTGGTCCCGTGAGCCGATGCCGGAATCAAACAGATATCGCGCTCTGCTTGACCTCGGCTTTTGTGATAAGCGCGAATCGCTAACAAACCGGCATACTCTCCCTGTGCACCTGAGTTAGGCTGTAATGAAATTGCATCATAACCGGTGGCTTCACAGAGCATCTTTTCAAGTTCTAACACCATCTGTTGATAACCCAAAGCCTGATTAAGCGGTACAAACGGATGAAGAGTGGCAAATTCAGGCCAAGAAATCGGCATTAACTCGGCCGCTGCATTTAACTTCATGGTGCAAGAGCCTAGCGGAATCATGGCACGATCTAAAGCCAAATCCTTATCCGCCAAATATCTCATATAACGCATCATCTGCGTTTCAGAACGATGTTCTTGGAATACTGGATGTGTTAAAAAATCGGAGGTACGCAGCAACTCATCGCCAATGACGGGAGGTTGATCTTTAATCAAGAGCTCGGCATTTAAGCTAGAAGCCAGCTCTCCTGCAAACACCTCCCAAAGCGCCGTAATATCTTGCAGTCTAGTGGTTTCATCAAATGAGAGACCAACCGTGTCGGCATCAATCGGCCTTAAGTTAACCCCCTTATCAACCGCAGATTGCTGAATTGCCTCGGCCTTTCCAGGTACAGAGATATTTAAGGTATCAAAATAGATTTTGTTATTCACCTTAAACCCTAACTGAGTTAACCCGCTGGCAAAGACTTGAGTATAGCGATGCACGCGATAGGCGATTTTAGTCAAACCTTCGGCGCCGTGATAAACCGCATACATACTCGCCATTACGGCTAGTAAAGCCTGAGCAGTACAAATATTACTGGTGGCCTTCTCTCGACGAATATGTTGCTCACGGGTTTGCAATGCTAGGCGATAGGCTTTTTTACCGCGACTGTCTACAGAGACCCCAATTAACCGCCCAGGCATAGAGCGCTTAAAAACGTCCTTGGTTGCCATATAAGCGGCATGTGGCCCACCATAACCGAGTGGCACACCAAAGCGCTGAGTATTACCGATTGCGACATCCGCCCCCATCTCACCCGGTGTTTTAAGTAAGGTTAATGCCAATAAATCTGCCGACATGGCCACTAAGGATTTCTTAGCATGAACCTGTTCAATCAACTCACTAAAATCTGTGACCTCGCCGTAGGTTCCTGGATACTGTAGCAGTAGACCAAATAGATCGTAATCCGCAAGCCCGTTGATTGGATTACCCACCACCACTTCGATCCCTAAAGGTTCAGCACGCGTTTGTATCACTTCTATATTTTGCGGATGACAGTCGTCCGCCACAAAAAACACCTTACCTTTCGATTTACTCATACGCTGACAAAGTGTCATTGCCTCGGCACAGGCGGTCGCCTCATCTAATAGGGAAGCATTGGCAAGTTCTAAACCGGTGAGATCTGCAACCATGGTTTGAAAGTTCAGCATCGCCTCAAGTCGGCCTTGCGATATTTCTGCTTGATAAGGTGTATAGGCGGTGTACCAGGCGGGATTTTCTAGAATATTCCGCTGAATCGTTGGTGGGGTGAAGGTATTGTAGTAACCCATTCCGATATAGGATTTGAGCACTATGTTTTTACTGGCGATGGCTTTCAGTTTTTCCAAAGACTGCTGTTCAGTCAAACCTTCGGCCAAATCCATGAGGTCATGACGGCGAATTGAAGCAGGTACCACTCTATCTATCAGTTCGTTTAATGAAGCCATTTTTAATGACTTTAACATGGCGATCTGCTCATCATTATCAGGCCCTAGATGGCGAGTGATGAACTTTTCACTTTGCTGCAATTCTTCTAATGAACAGTCAGCTAACTCCGATAAAGTGGTTTGGGACATGTTTTATTCTCCGCTATTTCAATCCATCCATTACTGACTTTTAGAGATGATTCTAAAAATCACTCTTCTGTTAATTCGTTATAGGCATCTTCATCCAGCAGATCATCTAGATCAGTCGGATCTGAAAGTTCTACCTTAAGAATCCAGCTCGCCATAGCATCTTCATTAATCAATTCAGGCTCCTCTTCAAGTGCTTCATTGACTTCAACAATGATTCCATCGACGGGTGCAAATAGGTCAGTTGCAGCCTTAACCGATTCAATGACAGAAATTTCTTCACCTTTGTTAATTTCAGTCCCTAACTCTGGTAGCTCTACAAAAACCAAATCTCCTAGCTGTTGTTGTGCAAAATCGGTAATACCAATTAATACTGTGCCATCGCCATTGTCTTGAATCCATTCGTGCTCTGCACTATATTTAATATCGCTCATTGAGTCTCTCCTTATTTCTATTTTTATTGAACTGACCAGGCCTGGTCGTTTTGTTTTAAATATTGAACTTAAAGGTTAAATAACTTTAACCTCGATAATAATTCTGTTTTACAAAGGGTAATTTCACGACCTCTAGCGGGACTTTTTTGTTTCTGACTAAGGCTTGAAGTTTTGTGCCTATTTGGGCAAACTCTGTCTGCACATAACCCATTGCCACCGGACTATTTAAAGTGACTCCAAATCCGCCACTGGTGACTAAGCCCATGACGTTATCATTGTCATCGACTACTTCTGCGCCATCACGCACCGGCATCTTACCCAAAGGCTTGAGACCAACACGCTTACGGCTAACACCATTGAGTATTTGCGCCATAATGATCTCTGCACCGATATAGCCTCCGGGCCTCACACCCTCAGCTCGACGTGATTTTGATAAGGCCCATAACAAACTGGCTTCCACTGGTGAAATATCATTCTCTAAATCATGACCGTATAGACACAGCCCCGCTTCTAAGCGCAGTGAATCACGCGCACCTAAACCAATCATCTCTACGGCATCATCTGCCAATAAGGCACGTGCTAAGACCTCCGCTTCACTACTAGCAACAGAGATCTCAAAACCATCTTCGCCTGTATAACCTGAACGAGTCACAAAACACTCTGAGCCGTTTAACATAAGGGTTTTCGCTGTCATAAAGAGCATCTCAGCCGATTCTGGCGCGAATTTCGCCAACACTTCCCCTGCTAGAGGGCCCTGTAAAGCTAGCAATGCGCGTTCTTCTAATACTTCTATCTCACATTGATCGGCTAGATGTTTTTGTAGATGGGCTATGTCTTGTGCTTTACAGGCGGCGTTAACCACCAAAAACAGATATTCACCAGCATTGGTGACCATCAAGTCATCCATTACGCCACCCTGCTCATTGGTAAACAAAGCGTAGCGCTGCTGCATTTTAGGTAGGTCGACAATATCAACAGGGACTAGGAGTTCCAAAGCGGCTGCTGCATTTTTGCCTTTTAGCAAAATTTGTCCCATATGAGAGACATCAAACAAGCCGGCTTTTTGTCGAGTATGCAGGTGCTCTTTTTTAATCCCTAACGGGTATTGCACAGGCATAAGGTAACCCGCAAAAGGCACTAATTTGGCACCGAGTTCTTGATGCAGATGATGGAGGGGGGTTTGCTTTAGCGTAATCTCGTTGCTCGGCATACTTTGTTTTCCTTGAAAGCTAGCCGGCTATGTCTGATAGCTGGCTAGTAAACCTTTCTAAAAGTAAATTGAATAATTGATTCTACTATTTTTTGGATAAAGGATTAAATAAAAGATGAAAAACGGCTTATTGAGGGCCTCTCATCCCATCAAAACTGACGTGCGGCCAACATACCTGCCCATACTGCAATGAGACAGGTCACGAGACTGACCGCAATATTAATAAAGGCTTTATTTATTTCACCAATTTGAATGTACTGTAGGGTTTCATAAGAGAAGGCTGAGAAGGTGGTGAAAGCCCCTAGGAAGCCGACCATCACAAAAGCACGCCATTCATAGGAGACCTCAAACTTCTGCACTAATAAAACGGCTACGAGCCCCACAGCAAAAGAGCCGAGAACATTTACCGACAAGGTTCCCCAGGCAAATTCGCGCCCGAACCACTGATAGACTTGATGAGACATCGCAAAGCGTGCGGTTGCTCCTAAGGCTCCGCCTAGCGCTATAGCGAACCAACCCAATGTCGTCATACTTACTGCTGTCATTACAAGTTCCTCATCTTTGCAAATTATTATTGTCGTGCTTGGTCGAGAGTTATGGACGGCGCCTATAGATGGCGCGTGTATTCAAAGCCTTTAAATGTTCCATTTTAGCGGAAATTTTAATTTCCAACCCTCTATTTACCGGCTGATAATAAGACTTTTCAGCCATCTCTTCTGGGAAATAACATTCACCTGCGGCAAAGGCTTCTGACTCATCATGTGCATACCTATAGCCTTTGCCATAATCCAATTCGGCCATCAATTTGGTCGGCGCATTACGTAGATGCAAAGGCACTTCATAGGAGCCATGCTCTTTAATCTCAGCCAATACGGCTTTGTAACCCATATAGACCGCATTCGATTTAGGAGCAACCGCCAAATAAGAGGCCGCATGCGCCAGCGCTAAATCACCTTCTGGCGAACCTAAACGTTCATAGGCTTCCGCCGCATTGACCGCAATTTGTAAGGCTTTGGGATCGGCATTGCCAATCTCTTCACTGGCCATGCGAATCAGACGCCGCGCCAGATAACGCGCATCTACCCCACCATCTAACATGCGTACTAACCAATACAAAGCCGCGTTGGCATCTGAACCACGAATCGATTTATGTAAGGCGGAGATTTGATCGTAAAAGGCTTCTCCACCCTTATCAAAGCGTCTAATACCGCCTTGAATAACCTCTTTGCAAGCGGCTTTCGACAATTTGACCAGGCCTGGTAGGTCTGACTCAAAGAGTTCTACAAAGTCCATAGCCTGCTCTAGGCTATTGAGTAAGCGTCGCGCATCACCATCGGCCGCGGCAACCAATAGTTCCTTAGCATCTTCCTCAATCTCTAACTCAATAGAAGCATCCGGATGAGTCTCAATGAAAGCCGTTCTTAAATCCTGCTCTAATAGAAGCCGACCACTTTCTAAAACTAACGCCAGCTCCTCCTCTTCTAAAGTGCGTAATACATAGACTCGCGCACGAGATAACAAGGCATTATTTAACTCAAATGAGGGGTTTTCGGTGGTGGCGCCGATAAACACAAAAGTACCATCCTCTACAAAGGGCAGAAACGCATCTTGCTGGGCTTTATTGAATCGATGCACCTCGTCGACAAATAACAGAGTGCCCTGCTTAAATTGTTCTCGATGTAATTTTGCTTTCTCAACGGCGAGCCGGACATCTTTGACGCCATCTAAAACCGCAGAGAGATTGATAAACTGTAAGTCTGACTGTAAGGCAATCAAGCGAGCCAGGGTGGTTTTGCCAACCCCGGGAGGCCCCCAAAATATCATAGAGTGCAAACTACCTGACTCTAACATTCTCGACAGCGCACGTTTTGGACCCAAAAGATGTGTTTGACCGACAAAGCCTTCTAGAACTTTGGGACGCAGACGGTCTGACAGAGGCTGGTAGACTGACATTACTGCGGTTCACCAATCAAATCAATGCCTTCAGGCAACTGGAACTGAAAAGCCTCTAACGGAATCACTAAATTAGAGTGTATATTTTTAAAACTGACTTTAATGATATTGTCTGAACCTTGGTACATCCAAACCTCGACCATTTCACCATCTAACATACCGACTTCTATACTTTGAAAATAGGTGGCTTTTTTGGGTGTCAGGTTATACCAATGTTTACCGCTACGTTGTCCAACATCGATAATCGTAAACTTGCTCTCAATTTTTTCGCTATAAAGTAGCCAGCTTAAAGGAATGTCACCTTTAATATCGGCAATCGGTTGTACGGTAACTTGATCCAAACCTTTATCATAGACCCATAGATTAGGACCATCGACGACAATTTTTTGAGGCTCGGGTTTTAAATATTCCCAAACTAATTGACCTGGACGATTTAGCTCAAAATGGCCGGATGATTTATTCAGCTCAAACAAGGCTTCATCCGGTTGAATTTGTACAAAATCGGCACTGAACGTTTTAAGGTGATTGACATAGGTTTGCAGGGCATTTTCTGCATAAACACTGTTTGACAAACTCAGCAGTAACACCATTGCAGAAGCCTGTGTACATTGTGGTATCCATCGTAATAATCTGTTTATTTTCATCTGTTAGGCACGCTCTTGTTTGATTATTGGCTTTTAAAGTAGGTTTGTTAAGTTCTAGGGTTATTTAATTATTCTTGAGGCTTGGGTGCCAGTACTTCTCGATTACCATTTGAACCGGCGGTCGATATAACCCCCGAAGATTCCATGGTTTCAACAATTCTTGCCGCCCGGTTATAACCGATTCTAAAACGACGTTGCACGGAAGAGATCGAGACTCTACGACCTTGCACGACAAAATCAACCGCTTCGTCATATAGCTCATCACTCTCTGCATCTGCCCCACGTGCACTGCCACTCTCAGGTTTTGTAATGCCTTGAGTAATGCTTTCCAGATATTGCGGCGCACCTTGTGAGCGGACAAAATCTGCTACACGGTGGACTTCATCATCCGTCATAAATGCACCGTGCACACGTTTTGGACTACCGGAACCGGGTGGAAGGAATAACATATCTCCCATCCCTAATAACTGCTCAGCGCCACCTTGATCAAGAATCGTTCGTGAATCAATCTTAGTACTCACCATAAAAGACATACGGGTCGGAATATTCGCTTTAATCAAACCGGTAATAACATTCACCGAAGGCCGCTGAGTCGCTAATACCAAGTGAATCCCAGCAGCACGGGCTTTTTGAGCAATTCGAGCAATCAGTTGTTCAACCTCTTTGCCGACCACCATAATCATATCGGCAAACTCATCGACCACCACCACAATATAAGTCAAGGCTTCCAGTGTTGGTGGCGCTTCACCGACATCATGACCGTAGTTGGCAATCTGTGCGTAGAGTGGATCGATAATCGGCTTGCCAGCATCAATAGCCGCTTTTACTTTTACGTTATAGCCGGCAATATTTCTGACACCTAATTTCGCCATCAGTTGATAACGACGATCCATCTCAAAAACACACCATCTTAAGGCATTGGCGGCTTCACTCATATCGGTGACCACGGGCGTTAGCAAATGCGGAATATCATCATAGATCGACAATTCAAGCATTTTAGGATCAATCATAATCATGCGGACCTGCTCAGGCGTGCTTTTATACAATAAGCTAAGAATCATACTATTGACTCCAACCGACTTACCAGAGCCTGTCGTACCAGCGACCAGTAAATGCGGCATTTTGCCAATATCGGCCACTACTGGTTTTCCAGCAATATCTTTCCCTAAAGCAATACTTAATGATGAACTGGCAGACTGAAACTCGTCTGAGGCCAGCACATCACTAAAACTGACAATCTCGCGTTGTTCATTGGGAATTTCAATCCCGACTACCGCTTTACCTGGAATAACATCGACCACACGAACGGACTGAACGGAAAGGACTCGTGCCAAATCTTTAGCCAGGTTATTGATTTGACTAACCTTAACCCCTGGTGCGGGTAATATCTCAAAACGAGTCACGACAGGCCCAGGTTGAACAGATTCTACCTGAGCTGTGACGCCAAACTCTAATAAGCGTTGCTCCAATAAGAGAGAGAGTGCTGCAAGCTCTTCTTTAGAGAACCCTTCTTCATAGAGTAGGGGCGGATCTAATAGATCCAAGCCAGGTAAAGCCCCTGACCGGACAAACGGTAAGGTTGTATTAGGCGCTTGCTTCTCTCCGACTCTCACAGCCCTTTTTACCTCAGAATCAGCTACATCCTGCAATGGCTTGTCTCTATTTTTGGCTTGCGCTTTTGAGCTGCTATCAATATTCATGTCAACATTAACGGCACTGTTTTTGCGGTAGTTTGGTGTTTCTAATTCTTTTAATCCGCCATCAGATAAACCTTTAGTTTTAGCCAGTTGCTTCGCGATAATCTCTTTAAGTGGGCTACCCACCGCTTTTGGAGTGACCGATGGTAGGTTTTGACGGGCGGACTTATTCCTATCTCTCAACGACTGTACGGTCGATTTAAAGCGTTCAGACTCAATTACTTTGCCTTGTACCAACCCACGAAGATAACCTACCAATAACCATGCCTTATGACCGGTTGATTCAACAATCGTAAGCCAAGAACAACTACTCAACATACTAAAAGCCACCGCGAATAAAACAAGTAGCATTAAAGTAGCGCCTAATAAATCAACCGCACCGACTAACCAATCGCTAAATTCATACCCCCAAACGCCGCCGGCCGAATAAGGCAGTTGAATTAAGGACATATTGGGATTTAAATAGAGATTCGCAAGACCAGAGCCCGCGGTAATTAAGAGCAACAAGCCGAATAAGCTCATAATAAAGCGTAGATAATCAAGTTCATTACCCGTTCTTATTTTGAGTGTCACCCAGCCCGCAAAAACGATGCCGAAAGGAATTAAAAAACCAAATATACCAAAGATATACAAAATCATCGATGATAACCAGGCACCAGTTTTTCCGCCATAGTTCTGGACAGCATGCACCGCACCTACGGAATCAAACCCTGGATCTTCTGGCGTATAGCTAAAGAGCACTATAAACAGAAAAAAAGCCAAGCCAATGCTACTCAGAACGATGCCGTCTTTTAATATCCAGCCAAAGCGTTGCAGGGGTGAGACTTCCTCAGGAGAAACGGTAGACTCTGCTTGACGAGCTGATCGAGTCATTGTTTTAGTGTTTGGGATTTTAATGGACATAAACCTTCTATATTAAATAAAACTTAAGGTAAACCAGGTTGTTCGAAGAACTCTACGATGCTACGTTTAACCTATTATTAAACCGTAAAGCAATGCAGTCGAAAATCCTATTAAATCTAATATCAAAATTTAATAACGATTCCCTCTAGTTTATACTCGAAAAACTGCTAAAATTTTAGCACATAACCCCCATTAAAATGCCTTAATCTAACTTTATAGGTATGATAAAAGCATCACATTTCTGTATTCTTAAGCACAAATTCGGAAAAAGACAAACCAAGCAATTAAGTAAAAGGAATCTCCATGGCGACAAAACATTGCAAACTACTCATTCTAGGAACCGGTCCTGCAGGCTATACCGCGGCCGTTTACGCAGCACGCGCGAATTTAGACCCTGTCATGATTACAGGTATGCAACAAGGTGGACAGCTCACGACCACAACTGAAGTAGACAACTGGCCAGGAGATCCTGAAGGCTTAACAGGACCTGACTTAATGGTTCGCATGCAACAACACGCTGAGCGTTTTGGAACTGAGATTCTCTTTGACCACATCCATACCGCTGATTTGACTAACAAGCCTTTTAAACTAACTGGCGATTCTGGTGAATACACTTGTGATGCTTTAATCATTGCCACTGGTGCAACGGCTAAATATCTGGGTTTAGAGTCAGAAGAAGCCTTTAAAGGTAAAGGCGTTTCAGCTTGTGCCACTTGTGATGGTTTCTTTTATCGCAACCAAAAAGTTGCGGTGATTGGTGGTGGTAACACCGCTGTTGAAGAAGCCTTATATCTTTCTAATATAGCGGCAGAAGTCACCATCGTGCATCGTCGTGACGAGTTCTCATCAGAAAAAATTCTATCAAAGCACCTAAAAGAAAAAGCTGAAAACGGCAATATCACCATTGAATACAATGCGACCTTAGATGAAGTTCTTGGCGATAAAATGGGAGTCACAGGCGTACGCCTGAAAAGCATGGTAGATGATTCAACCAAAGAGCTAGATGTTTCTGGCGTATTCATTGCGATTGGCCACACACCTAACACAGGGTTATTTGAGAATCAGTTAGAAATGACAAATGGCTACCTGAATGTGCAAAGCGGATTAAAGGGTAATGCAACACAAACCTCAATCCCAGGTGTTTTTGCCGCAGGTGATGTTATGGATCAACATTACAAACAGGCCATTACTTCAGCAGGCGTCGGCTGCATGGCGGCTTTAGATGCTGAGAAGTATTTAGATAACCTTTAAACAGATGAATTATTAAAATAAAACCACCAAGCCTGATGGTTTTATAGAGACCATTGCACGAGAGTCGGCTTTTAGCCATAGATTAAGGTCGTGCAAAGGTCTTTAATTTCAAGATTTAAAACAAAGACTTTAAATAAGGAAAACGCATGAAAAAACTGTTAATTATAGCCCTTGGATTGGCTTTTGCCTCTTCTGCTTTTGCTACCAACAAAGAGTTAAGCACTTCGCAACAAAAAGCCAGCTACTCACTTGGAGCGGACTTAGCCAAAAACTTCACTGAACAGGGTCTAAAAATCGATATCAAAGCCTTTACCCTTGGATTAGAAGATGCCATCAAACACCGTCCCCTACAACTGACGGAAGAAGAGATGATGAACGCTATCAACGATGTTAAAAAAGAGATGCTTGAAAAACAACAAGCCCAGAGGAAAATCATCGGTGATGCAAACCTAAAAGAAGGTCAAGCCTTCCTAGCAAACAATGCCAAAAAACCCGGAGTAATAAGCTTACCAAGCGGTGTTCAGTATAAAGTTATTACTGAAGGTAAAGGCGCTTCTCCTACAGAAGATGACAACTTAATCGCACATTACAGTGGTACATTAATTGATGGTACTGAGTTCGACAGTTCATATAAGCGTGGCACACCGTTAAAGTTTCAGATGGGCAACGTTATTAAAGGTTGGGGCGAAGTGATGAAACTGATGAATCCAGGTTCAAAATGGGAAGTCTATATTCCTGCAGACATGGCCTATGGTGCTAAAGGTGCAGGGAAAGCAATTGGGCCATATCAGACATTGATCTTTACTGTTGAATTGATTACATTTAATTCTACTACCAAGTAAAGCTTTAAAGCCATTAACAACGTCCTTAACTTTTAAAGTTCAGGGACTGAATTTTAGGCAAAAAAAAGCCCAGTGAAGAATTAACCAAACCGGGTATCCCATATAAGGGGAACAATCTTAGCTCTTTAGAGGAGTTGTAATGAAACAACGGCTCCATAATAATCTAAGACTCACAACATATCAACATTTTCTAATATAAAAAACTGTTAATATGCTCAAACCCCTCCAGTCGATTATAACCCCTTATTATACTAGGGTTTATAACTCTAGGACCTCAATCACATCGTAAGCGGGTTCTTCATAAGGATGCGAAGCTTTCAAAGCTTGAATCGCAAACTCTATACAGTGCGTAGCACAGACCAACTCCACCTTATATTCCACTACTTTTTCTAGTCGATTCAACTCTCCCAAAAAAGGCTTACTGCCTTGCAAAGCTCTAAATTGACCCTGACCCTTCGATTGCCAAGCACAACAGTCATACTGGCCAATTTGGCCCGCTCCAGCTGCAAACAGTTCGTTCTTCACGATATCGAGATGACTTTCTGGAACATAAAAACAAATTTTATACATGTAATTTCCTTAAATAGTTTCCTTGTAAGAGCTAAATAAATCCGTAAGAGTGCTCCAAATTCAATACAATAGTGCATATTACAAATTGATTCTAACCTGCTTTGCAAGGAGCTATTATGCGTTTACTACTTATTGTCTATGGCATCATCTTAATTTTGGGCGTGACCGCCATGCTTTCGGGCATTCATTATCTAGCAAATATCGCCGGCTTTATTTCCGCCATTGGATTTATGTTAATCTTTTTTAAAGATCGTCCTGATGAAGAGAGTGTATTGGAACTGAAAATGCGCCGCTACTGGTATATCGTTTTTGCAACAGGGATTTTCTTTAGTCTCATTTTTGGCAGTTTCTGGAATGACCATATGGGAAATATGTCCTAAATTCAGTCGCTATCTCAATTGCATACAATGGAGATCCATGGAGTTCGACTTAAAGAATCGATTCCAACTAACCAGGCCTAGTCAATTAATCTGAACACATAAAAAAGCCCTGATTTATGAAGTGACCTCCAAAAGTTGGACACCAACTCTGGGGGTTTTTTATGTCTAAATATACACGCAGTACCAAGTTAGAAGTCGCTAAAAGATATCTTCAAGGAGAAACCGCTCCTGACTTATCCAAACTCACGCATATACCGAGCCGACAAATCCGCTACTGGGCTCAAGTCTATCGCTTAAATTCAGAACAAGCCTTTCTAAAAAGATCAAAACCCTACTCTGCTATGGAGAAGTGCCATATACTGATCAAGATGGTGACTGAACGATGGTCTTTAGGCTATACCAGTGCCTTTTACAACTTGGCCTCACCCGGTATTTTGTCTACTTGGCATAAACAGTTTCTGACAACAGGGTTAGCAGGTCTAGCAGAAGATAATCGCGGACGCTCCATGAATTCAAAGAAAACATCACTAGCAAAATCCCTAGAAGACCTCTCATTAGAAGAGCTACAGGAAGAGTTAAAGTATTTACGAGCGGAAAATGCCTACCTAAAAAAGCTCGATGCCCTGTTGAAAGAAAAGCGACGTCAAACGCAGAAAAAGCAGGGATCATCCTCTCACTGAGAGATTCATTTGAACTAAATTATTTATTAAGAGCGGCTCAACTCGCTCGTAGCGTATTTTATTACGCCGTCAAAGCAGCACAAAAACCCGATAAATATCATTCAGTCAAAGCCGCTATTGACGAGCTTTACCACACCCATAAAGGGCGTTATGGTTACCGACGTATTCATTTAGCACTCGGTCGATTAGGGCATACACTGAACCATAAAACCGTTCAACGCCTGATGAGCGAATTAGGATTGAAGTCGACGGTAAGACCTAAACGATATCGTTCTTATCGTGGCGATGTTGGACAAGCGGTGGAAAATCGGTTGCAACGTGATTTTAAGGCTGAAAACCCTAATGAAAAATGGGTGACCGATGTCACTGAGTTTAAAATAAAAGGGCAACGGGTTTATCTATCACTCCTAATTGATCTATTTAACCAAGAAGTAGTCAGTTATCGAATTGCTAAGACAGCTCAGCTGCCCTTAGTCACCGACATGCTCATAGAAGGCATACAGCGACTGCCTGAAGACAAGAGTCTGATTTTACATAGTGATCAAGGTTGGCAGTATCGTAATCCATCGACTCAAAATCTGTTACGAGAACAAGGTATTACACAAAGTATGTCACGTAAAGGTAACTGTTGGGATAATGCGGTAGCAGAAAACTTTTTTGGGATATTAAAAACAGAAATGTATCATCGAGCGATGTTTAGGGATGCAGATCATTTAATTGAAGAAATACACGAATACATTAAGTACTACAATACAAAACGAATTAAGGTAAAACTAAAAGGCCTGAGTCCGATTGAATATCGAAATCAGGCCTTAATTACAAATTAACTAAAATGTCCAACTTTTTGGGGTCACTTCATTTACAGGGCTTTTTTATGGGGATAAGGATTGGAATGGTTATAACAATCTAATTATTTTTTGCTCCGTTTAGAACAACTCTATTTCACCTTCATCCATCGATGCAGTATTAACTCGTGCCATGCGTAAACTTTCAATATCTTGACGTTTTTTATGGATTGTTTGACGCAAAACCTCCACTCTTTGATGATGCTCTTCTTCAGAAAGAGCGGGATTCTCACAATTATCTTCAAGAAAGCTACTAATGTCATTTGAGAAACCATTTAGATTCTCTAGGTGATTCATAACCTGCTCAACTAATTGCCTCACAATATCTTCGAATTGCAATGAGCGCATCGCATCCGAAACACTGACTTCAATCCCAGAAATCATGCCAGAAAAATCACCTAACTTACTAGAAATACCATCATTCATGCCTTCCAAATCGCTCAGCATAGCATCCATTTTCTCTTGAGACGATACAGCATGCTCCATATCTTTGGTGGCTGTTTCGCTTACTATATGGCGAACTTCATCAACCGTGGTTCGTGCCTTTTCAGCTTGTTTGCGAATTTCTGCATTTAATATATTTGAATTTAAAGAAAGCTTACGAACTTCATCTGCAACAACAGCAAAACCACGCCCTGCCTCACCTGCTCTTGCGGCTTCAATAGCGGCATTCAAAGCCAATAAATTTGTCTGATCGGCAATCCCTTTAACATCTTCCAGTAGATGGAAAATAGATTCAATTTGACCAACCATATCATCAATTTTTGCAACGGTTTTATTACTACGGTGACTAGCTTCAATCAGTAGGTTTATTAAGTATTGCAAGACTACTTTAATTTCTGCTGAAAATTGTTTAATGCTCAAATCTTTAGAATCACCCTCTCCGCCGCCCAAGTTGTCTATTAATGCCATCACTAATTCATACTGCTTCTGGGTCTGATCATGTAGCCCTGAAAAACTGCCGTTTAAGGTTTCAATCGATTCGGCTACTAACTCTTTAACCTGTATCAACTCATCACGAACGACACCGACTTCATTTCCAATCACCGAATCCACGTCATTCATAAGTACCTTCAGCGTCTCACCCGCGTCTGTCAGCCTCATCATTGGTATAGCAGGATTTGCCTGCGGAGCAGATATCCCGTTTGAAGGAGATTGTTTCGAAGCTGATGAACCGGCAACTCTTGCCGCCATCAATGACCAAGTGATAGAAACCACTATAACCATAATCAAGCCTATAAAAGGAATGTCTAATTGAGTCAGCACAATCCCGCTCAAAGTCGCAAGCCAAGCTGGCCAATAGGCTGTAATAATATGTGGCATGATCGTTTCCTTAGTTACATACGAATCATTAAACTCGCATCAAAAATACTATAATTCTGAGTGATTAGAGGGTTAATAGCAGTTAATATGCCAAAAAACTTCGCTCTATAGAGCCCTAAGAGAAACTCAATAAAAGAAGATATTCAACCCATTGTGAATTGCAAAACTTGGGGGATTATACACATACACATTAAAGGAGTTTGACGTTAAACGCTCTCAAACTCACTTCAATGTTTTCCAAGGACAAAACCCACCTAAAGAATAAGGTGCGTTTATATTAGCGTGCGGCCAACTCTAGAATTTTGTGAGGAATGTTTTCTAAGGATAAGATGTAATCTACAGCGCCTAGTTTAACCGCTTCTCCAGGCATCCCCCAGACAACACTGGTTTTTTCGTCCTGTGCAATTGTTGGGACGCCGATCTCTTGCAACTCCTTCATACCGACGGCACCATCAGCCCCCATACCCGTTAACAAAATACCAATGGCATTTTGCCCCACGTTTTGGACCACTGAACGAAACATGACATCAACAGCAGGTTTATGGCGATTAACAGGCGGCCCATCATTAAGACGACAAATATAACGCGCGCCATCTCGTACCACCATAAGATGTTTATCACCCGGCGCAATATAAACATGCCCTGGAAGAATTTGCTGGCCATCTTCTGCATGGAAAACCGTCATTTCAGAAACCGAATCCATACGCTGGGCAAACGGTAAACTAAAGGCGGCAGGAATGTGTTGAGTAATCACAATTCCCGGGGTACTGGCAGGAAGGCGCATCAGCACCTCTTTAATGGCTTCGGTACCACCCGTTGATGCACCCAACGCGATAACTTTGTCCATTCTCTTAAAATGTTTATTACTAATAGTAGCTTTTGGAAGCACCGCATCGGTCGACAGTTTATCTGGAACACTCTGTGGCTTTACCACCTGGGGAAGGTGATTTAGATTGGCGACATAGCGTGCATATTGTCGTTCCAACATGGACTTATTAACACGAGCGGCTGTTTTAACTTTACTACAGATCTCTTTCGTATAAGCCTCAAAGCTGTGCGCCAAATCTATTTTAGGCTTGGTCACAAAATCGACAGCACCTAAGCCCATAGCCTCAAAGGTAATATCAGCACCTTTTTCAGTCAAAGTCGATACCATCACCACTGGTAGAGGATGCAATCGCATTAGGTTCTTTAAAAAAGTAACCCCATCCATTTTCGGCATTTCTATATCTAATGTCAGTACATCTGGGCGCAGTCGCTTAATTTTTTCTCTTGCATCAAATGGATCTGAAGCCGTACCAATCACTTGCAAAGCAGGATCAGAGGACAACATCTCTTTCAGCATTTTACGAACTAATGCAGAGTCATCAACAATCAGAACCTTAATAGGTGTGTTCACGGGAGATTCCTTGTTCTATCGAACTATCAAACGCAACAAAAATGTATATAAAGACATTTCATTACTCATGTTTTTTATAGATAGTTTGCCCTAATAACTCAAACCGATTACAGACTTTATAGAGTGATTCAGAATGACCTACGAAAAGATGGCCACCTATCGGTAACCGATCAGCATATCGGTCGAATAATTTGGACTGAGTCGATTTATCAAAGTAAATCACTACATTTCGACAAAAGATCACATCAATTGACTCTTTGTTTGGCCACTCACTCATCAAATTTAACTGATCGAATTTAATAATATTTTGTAATTCGGGCTTAACTTTGACATAGCCATCTTTCGAACCTGAACCTTTCAAAAACCACCGTTTTTGCCGTGCTTCAGAGACACCCTTTAAGCGGTCAATTGTATAGACTCCATTCAACCCGGTTTGCACCACGTTAGAGTCCAAATCGGTCGCAATAACTTGAGCATCCCAACCCGAAGGTACTTTTTCTTTTAATATCATCGCTATGGAATAAGGCTCTTCTCCTGTTGAACAACCTGCGGACCAAATTCGAATTTGTCGACTCGCGGCATTAGAAATTAATAAAGAGGGAATAACCTGCTCTGCCAAATATTCAAAATGATGATTTTCTCTAAAAAAGAAGGTCAAATTCGTAGTGATTGAGTTAATCAATTGAATAAACTCAGACTCACCTTGTGCTTCAACATAGTCAATGTATTGGCTGAAACTTGTTAAAGCTAATAATCGTATACGTTTCACCAACCGATTGTAAACCAAGTTAATTTTGGACTCATTTAAATCAATACCGGCAAAATCATAAACAATCTTTTGGACTCGTTTAAAATCTTGTTCAGTAAAGTCAAATTCGCGTTCACTCATGTATGATGACCTTATTAAAAGAGTTCTATCGTCAAAGTACGATTTTATAGGGCCAATATAATTGTAATTTAATGGGATGCAAGTAAAAGTTCATTTTAACTGGTAAAAACAATGGTTAATATTTCCAATAATTTCACAGCCGCACAATCTCTGACGCTGAATAGCGCCAATCAGAGTGCATCATTATTGAAAGTCGGCCAAGTTGTAACGGCAAATATTGAACAGATTCAGGGTAAACAAGTAACCCTCTCTATCGGTAGCCAAACGCTTGTTGCCACAAGTAAAATCGGCATTCAAGAGTCCGGCATTATTCAAGTCCGAGTAAAACAGCTACAACCGACGATCGAACTTGCCATTGTTCAGACCTCTAAACAGAACAGTAGTCAACAATTACAAAACACTTTACAAGCCGCTTTACGACAAGTTATACCTAACCAAACAGCCCTGCCACAAGCATTTCAGCAAATAAACTTACTTCAAGGCCTACCAGTTTCACTATTGGGGCCTGTGAATCAACTTCTTGAACAAGTCAGTAAAAGTCAGATACCTCTAACTGGCTCAGCTTTAAAAGAAAAAATAGCTGATAGTGGTCTGTTTTTAGAATCAAAACTTAAACAAGCTGATAAACCAAATCTGAATAATGATATTAAAGGCCAGTTACTTTTGCTGCAAAAGCAAGCAGAGGCACTGAATATAAGGTCGCCTTCTCCACAAATTCCTCAACTATTAGGGTCGCTTAACCAAGCGATCAATAGAATTACGCTACAACAATTACAGCTCTACGAAAACCCCAATATAACGCCCTTAGACCTCCCCTATAACCATGACAAACAAGATGACCAAGATTATATTGAGTTCAGAAAACAGTCTGAATCAGGCACACCTCGCTGGGAGGTCTTAATTGACTTGCATTTACCAATCGGGGAAATGTCTGCTAAATTAACACTCAATCAGCAAAATGAATTCAACTGCTTTATCTGGTGTGAAACAGAGGCCTTAGAACAAAGCATTTCTGAAAACATCATGCAGCTGAAGAACCAGTTCGAAAATCAAGAATTGCAATTACATAACCTACTCATAGTCAAACAGAAACCGACGAAAACTGAAAAATCAACCCAAGTTGCACTGATTGACATTCACATCTAACCCATTCGCAGTGATGCTTTCTGTACATACTTTAGCCATTTTTATCGGTTTGTAATTTCGTGCAAAGGTCTTTGTAAGTTTTATAGTGAAAAAAATAAAACAGAATACTAGATCTTTACTAACGAATCGGTTAGTTTATCAATATCATTATGTCACCCCAAGAGAGAGCCCGTCTAAATGGACAATAATCTAAATTCCATTCAAGAACAAATTGATCAGAGTGCAAACAGCACGGACCAAGTGTTAAGCTTTATACTGGGTCATGAAGAGTATGGTGTTGACATTCTTAAAGTCCAAGAAATTACCGGCTGGGAAAACACCACCCCCATCCCGAACACTCCTAACTATGTGATGGGGGTTATTAACCTTCGCGGCGCAGTGGTCCCAATTATTGATTTGCGTGTACGTTTTGGGTTACAAGACATCACTTACAACGAAACAACGGTTGTTATTATTGTAAGGTCAGAAGACAGTACTGGCGCCCAAAAAATTATTGGTCTTGTTGTTGATGGCGTCTCTGATGTCTATACCATTAATAAAAAAGAACTTCAAATTGCGCCAGAGATGACCGGAACAGTACAATCAGAATATGTACACGGACTAGCAACTATTAATAGTCAATTAGTTATTATCTTGCATGTCGACCCTTTAATAAATGATGGCATTCTTGCCTCTATTAAAAAAGCCTTAAATATTGATTAACCCCCTGTATAATGACGTCAAAACGTTAATTTATAAGCATACAATAGTGAGAGTATCAGATGTCAAAAATCTTAGCAGTAGATGATTCTAAGTCAATGAGACAAATGGTAAGCATGTCTCTGAAATCCGCAGGTCATGATGTGACTGAAGCAGAAGATGGTGTCGAGGCTTTAGCAATCGCCAAACAAGGTCAGTTTGATTTAGTGGTAACGGATATCAATATGCCTAATATGAACGGCATTGAGTTGGTCACCGCATTGAGAGCCATGCCTAACTATAAATTCACGCCGATGTTATGCTTAACAACAGAGTCTTCTGGTGATATGAAAGCCAAAGGTAAAGAAGCGGGTGCGACAGGCTGGATTGTTAAGCCTTTCAGCCCTGAAAAGTTGCTTTCTGTTATTACTCGCGTTCTTTAAACTTTCAGATTCGATAGATGAGGTCCTCATGAGTAATGAGATTAAGCTGCCAGAAAATTTAACAATTCACCATATAGAGGCTCATTTTAATGAGCTGAACAAGCTTTTCAATGATTCTGGTGATGAAATTAGTATGGATGCCTCAAGCGTTGACACAATTGACACTGCAGGACTTCAAACATTACTGATTTTGGTTACCAATGCCATAGAAAATGGCAAGGTTATAACCTGGTTAAACCCTTCAGAAATCATTAAAACTAGCGCAGAAAAGTTAGGTTTAATGCAAGAGTTGCAACTTACCTAACATCTAGCCAAGGAGAGGATTTTCTCTCTTTGACTCCCCTTCTACTCAGACAGACTCTTCTCTAGTATTTTCATTTAAGATTTTACGCACCTATAGACAAGGCTTCGTTAATGGTTGAAAAAGAGTTACCCCTTGCTAGTAATATTGCCGTCTCTATCGAGTACGAAGGCACTAGTGCGCCTAAAGTCACGGCTAAGGGCAAAGGTTATCTCGCACAAGAGATTATTCAAACCGCTAAAGAGTTCGGAATTCCCATTCAAGAAAATGGCCCTCTCGTTGAACTACTCAGTCAGGTAGAGTTAGACCAAGAAATCCCACCAGAACTCTATGAAGCAGTTGTGCAAGTGTTAATTTTTGCCTACCAAATCAGTGGTAAAGAAATCACACCAATGAGACCTGAGTTACAGCCATAAAAAAAGGGCATAATAAATGCCCTTTTAATAAGAATGCTAATGCTTGAAAAATCACCGTTAATAACAGATAAACAATGCCTTTAAGAGGCTACTCTTCTCCCGCGAACATATTATCCACATCAATCAGAATAATAACGTTATTCTGAAAATGAGCGATGCCTTGAATATACCGAGAAACATTCTCTTTCGTCGCCGATAAAGCCTCTATCTTGCTTTCTGGAATATCCTTCACTTCCATCACAAAATCCACCAACATACCGACGGCCCGCTCACTATCTAACTCGACAATAATAATACGCGAATAATCACTTATTTCTTTAGCAGGCATTCCATACATAGAACGCGCATCAATAACGGTTACAATGACACCACGGACATTAATAACACCCAATACATTATGAGGTGTCCCAGCAACCATTCGAATGGTACCAACCCTAAGCACTTCTCTGATCTTCCTGACATGAATGCCATAAATCTCATCCTCTAGTCTGAAGAGAACGCAGCGTGCACTCGGCCCTAGATAAGTAGCCTCGTCTTGCATCTCACTCATCGAAGGATTATCGTTACCTGTCATACTTTGAGTCATCATATCTACAACTCCTCCTTATCTACTATTGATGGCTAATGCTGAAAGCGTTCTACTACACCAGGCAAGTCTAATATTAGCGCAATACTGCCGTTACCGGTAATCGTTGCACCTGCATATCCTCGTACTTTCTTCAGCATCACTCCGAGAGGTTTAATAACCACCTCTTCTTGACCATTAACTTGATTAACAACTAGGCCTGCTCGCTGATTACCGACAGACACAATCACGACTTTATCACCCACATAGGACTCTTTTGTCTGATGTGGCGCCAACCACTCACTTAAGAATAGAAGTGGAATACTCCTATCTCTCAAACGCACCATCATTTGACCATCAATTTTATTGGTTTTTTCAGAGTTATAATCGAATATCTCTTGAACACTGCTCAATGGGATTGCATAGCTATCGTCATCAAAACCAACCATTAAGGTTGGTAGAATTGCCAAGGTAAGCGGAACACGTATATTGATTTCTGTGCCTTCGCCTAAAACAGAGTGAATCTCAATACTGCCATTCAACTTAGTGATCATTGTTTTGACCACATCCATTCCAACACCACGACCAGAGATATCACTAACCACGTCGGCGGTCGAGAAACCTGCAGACAATATCAATTCAAAAGCGGATTTATCATCAAGCTGACTGGCGGCAAGCTCATCCATCATGCCTTTTTCGACCGCTTTTTGACGAAGTACATCTGAGTCCATTCCTTTGCCATCATCAGTAATCGACAACAAAATATGATCCCCTTCCTGTTCTGCCGCTAACACAATGGTACCTGTTGTTGGTTTACCAGCAGCAGCACGTACATCGGGCATTTCAACACCGTGATCCACCGAGTTTCTAACTAGATGCACTAAAGGATCCGCTAAAGCCTCTACTAAATTCTTATCTAAATCAGTCTCTTCACCCTTTAACTCAAGGTTAATGTTCTTGCCTAATTGTCTGGCAAGATCTCGCACCACACGAGGGAAACGACCAAACACTTTTTTGACCGGTTGCATACGCGTCTTCATCACTGAAGATTGCAAGTCTGTAGTGACATGGTCTAAATTGCCAACGGCATTCGCCAGATCTTCGAGACTTACATCCGCACCTTTTAGTGTTAACAGACGATTTCGAACCAATACCAACTCACCGACTAGGTTCATAATCTCATCTAAGCGACGAGTGTCAACACGAACAGTTGACTCAGTGGTATTTTTGGCAACGGGCTTTGCTGCTGCACTAGAGGGCTTAGGAGCACTTTTAACAGGAGTAGCCGTGGTGGCCGAAATGCTTTTACTGGGCGCGGATACAGTGGCTTTTAAAGGGGGTTCAACGTCAACCGAATCACCACCTTCAAGTAAATCTCTCTGGCCCAGTAAAGCTTCAAACTCTTCTTCGGACATATCTCCATCCGGATCAACACCCGCCGCCAAGGCAATCGAATCGGGCTCATCATAAGAACTATCAGGATCGAGCATCTCACGTTGGCTCAATAAGGCTTCAAATTCGTCATCAGACATATCGCCATCCGGATCGACGCCTTCAGAGAGAGAGAGTTCAGCAGTCGATATTCCTGGGGCAACATCGTCATCTCCACTCCCCATAACATCACGTTGATTCAATAAAGCTTCAAACTCATCTTCAGACATATCTCCATCTGGGTCTGCCCCCTCTCCAAGTTGCAATGAGGAATCAACGACTTTTTCTTCAAAAACCGGAGATTTATTCTTTGTTGTTAATGCATCCAAATCGGCTAATAAGACAGGATCGTTTTCAGGCATTTCACGGATGCCATCTCTCAATAGATCCATTACATCACTAATGACATCAAATGCCCTTAAAATCGCATCGGCCGCAGTTGCATCATAGGCAACATCCCCATTACGGATTTTATCGAAAACATTTTCTGCTCTATGGCAAACCTCAATAAGAGGCGTAATAGCCAAAAAACCGGCCCCACCCTTAATGGTATGAAAACCTCTGAAAACAGCATTCAGTAGATCCGCGTCTTCAGGAGAGTGCTCTAACTCAACTAACTGCTCATTAAGTTGATCAACAAGGTCACCTGCCTCAACCAAAAAGTCCTGCAAAATCTCTTCATCCACAACCTTCACCTCGCTTGCTTACACTGAATGGAACATGTCCAATTAGTGGATATATTTATACTGCAGAAAACATAGCAATCATTGTGCCATTCAAGATAGTGCTCACTCTTAGACTAGAAACCTAAATCACTTAACAAATCATCTACCTCTGCTTGTGACTGAGTAGAACCGTTCTTAGATTTTGCGGTGACATTTGGGCCAACCCCTTTCATCTCATCCGAACTCTTCTCTTCAGCACTCTTATCACGATCTGGGATCGCTGAATAATCATGTACTGACTGATCAATTAAGTGGATTAAACTTTGCTCTAAAGAGCTGATAATCATAATAACTCGATTCAAAACTTGACCCGTCAAATCCTGAAAAGATTGAGCCAACATGATCTCAGTTAATTCTGAATTAATTTGGCTAATCATATTTTGCAAATTTTCTGGATCACTGCCTGCAATCGACTTAAAGGTCGCTTCTTGCAAAGAACTCATCAGATTCAATGCGTTTTCTGCGGATTCCAGCGTTTTATTACTGGCTTCTGCCGTCGTGTTTATCACATACTCCAGGCGTTCTGAAGCATCCGGAATATCATGCTTTGTCTGCAACAATAGACTACTGTCATTCAAACCATCAAGAGTTTGATGTAGATTCTGAGTCAATTCACTGACTCGCTGATATAACTCTGATTCACGTACTTTAGTTAGCTCGTCTAGCAAAACACCTGCCTGAGACAACTCTCCGGACTCTAACGCTTCTAATAATAGCTTAACGAGGTTCTGATCAATTTGTGTAGAAAAAGTCATACTTTATAAATCCTTACCCATAGCGGTGACAAAAAAAAGCCTTGCCGGTAATATACTACCGTACAAGGCTTTTAATCAAATTAAACAAGCATTCTATTCACTGTTTTTTCGTTCAGCAACACGTTCAAAGATTTTATGAATCTTGCTATTTAAGGTTGCTGCCGTAAAAGGCTTTACAATATAACCATCAACACCCGATTGGGTGGCTTCCAATATTTGACTTCGTTTGGCTTCCGCGGTAATCAATAGAAAAGGCGTGTCTTTTAAATTTTCATCTGTACGAACACGCCTTAATAGATCAATACCCGTCATTTCCGGCATATTCCAATCACTGACAATAAAGTCATATTTCCCTGTTTGAACCATTGGCCAAGCGGTTGCACCATCATCTGCTTCATCAAAATGATGAAAACCTAACTCTCTTAGTAAGTCTTTAACAATTTTACGCATTGTAGAGAAATCATCCACTACTAAAATATTAATCTCTCTGTTGACTTGCATTTTTTATTCCTTAAAACGCTAACGAGATAACTGGCCGTTGAAAAACAGCCCTTTTATACTATTGAATCCAGTCGGCCATTCGTGACCTAATTCTTTTGACAGCCTGGCTATGGATCTGGCTCACTCTAGATTCACTTACTTCTAAGACTTCTCCGATCTCTTTTAGATTTAACTCCTCATCATAATAGAGGGACATGACCAACTTTTCTTTATCAGGTAAATTTGAAATCTCATTAATAAGTGCTTGTTGAAAGCCACTTTCAGCAAGTTCGCCGAAAGGCGACAAATTCTGACTCGTCATTCTACCCTCAGAAAGCTCTTCATGATCTGGTTGATCAACCGAGAGTAACTGCGCCGAGTTGGTATCTTGTAAAGTATGGTGGTACTCTTTAATTGTGACGCCCATCTCTTCAGCGATTTCTTCATCTCGGGCTTCTCGACCAACCTTCGATTCAACCTTATTGATTGCGTCACTCACTGCGCGTGACTTGCGATAAACGGAACGTGGCGTCCAATCCCCTTTACGAATCTCATCCAGCATTGAACCTCTAATGCGAATACCGGCATAGGTTTCAAAACTAGCACCTTGATTGGCATTAAATTTCTGCATCGCTTCAATTAAACCAACAACACCAGATTGAATTAAATCCTCAACAAAAACGCTGTCGGGCAAACGCCCCTTCAAGTGATATGCAATGCGCTTTACCAAAGGTAAATATTGCTCCAACTCCATCACTTGACTGGTGGATTGTTTTTGAACTTTCTCATAAACGGATGTACCAGTCATACTCTGCTAATGCCCCGTCTGAAATAAGTTTTCAACAAAAAACTGTAAATACCCCGTCATCCCTCTCGGGATTGGCCACCGTTCGACTTTTTTAGCCAAACGGCTAAATGCTTTTGCAGATTCACTGTTTGGACTATACACCGTCACCGGTACTTGTTTTTGTACCGCATCACGTAAATCATGATCAAAAGGCACTGAACCAAAATAATCTAAACTAACATCTAAGAACTGTTCGCACACACGAGCCAATTTCTCATAAAGCATTTTGCCCTGTTCTGGAGTACGACTCTGGTTAGCCAATAATCTGAAACGAGTTAATTGAAAATCCCGACTCAGTACTTTAATTAATGCATAAGCATCCGTGATTGATGCAGGTTCATCCGTCACAACCACCACAACTTCTTGTGCCGCTCGACAAAAACTGACCACACTGTCGGCAATACCCGCCGCAGTATCGACAATTAAGATATCTAACTCACCATTGAGTTCTGAAAAGGCATTAATGATTCCAGCATTTTCCAAAGCTGTCAATTGAGCCATACGACGTACACCTGAGGCAGCAGGTATGATTTTTAATCCCGCAGGACCTTCAACAATGACTTCTTGAAGTGTTTTATCACCATCCAAAACGTGTGAAAGATTGTATTTAGTCTGTAACCCCAGCATGATATCGACATTAGCCAAGCCCATATCGGCATCCATCAGTAAAACACGGTGTCCAATCTTACTGAGCGAGACTCCAAGATTAACGGACACATTGGTTTTGCCCACACCACCTTTTCCACTCGCAACCGCAATCACCCTTACAGGTTGAGCGTCACTAGCACTGGCTGTACTCTGGCTTGAGTGCATTGCTCTTAAACCGGCTGCTTGATCATTGAGCATCTGATATCTCCTTACCCATTCCCATACGGAAAGCTTGCTCATCTTGAGCTGAATTTTTATTTTGATGACCAAGCACAATAGCACGGTCGATCAGTTCTCTTATTCTAACGGTTTCTAAATCTTCAGGGACTCGTTGCCCACTAGATAAATACATAATTGGTAATTGTTTTTCAATCAGGAGCGTTAGGACATTACCGAGCTGTAAAGCCTCATCGACCTTCGTTAAAATACAACCCTTTAAAATTACTTTCCCAAACGAGTTCACTATGTCGGTCATGACATTCAGCTGAGTAGGGGCTGACATAACCAGATAATTGCGAACACTGGTAGCACCTTCATGCCCTGACGTTAACTGCTGAGACAGTTGCAAATCTCTCTGACTCATTCCCGCAGTATCAATTAACACCAATTTCTTATGACCTAAAGAAGTCAATAAGGCATATAACTCACCCTGCGTACTGGCAATATGCACCGGCACATTAATCAGATCTGCAAAGGTTTTTAACTGTGCCTGCGCACCAATTTTATAACAGTCAGTGGTAATCAAAGCCAATTCACTCGGACTGTTACGTATTACAAATCGACTGGCCATTTTGGCGATTGTTGTGGTTTTACCCACGCCTGTCGGCCCAACTAACGCAATAATACCACCTCGTTCGATAATATCTCGTTCTTCTGTTGGTATGTTACTTTCTATCTTCAAGAGTATATCTGACCAGGCCTGGTGGTTTTTAGAATTGATTGATTCAACCAACTTTTGACTCAACTCCCAGCCGATGCCTAACTTTAGCAATCGTTTAATTAAATCTATGGTATCTGGATTGTTTTGTGACTCTTGGCCCCAAGCTAGACCGGATAACTGATTTTCAAGCATTGCACGAACGGCTTTCAATTCACTCGTAATGCCAGAAATCTCTGAAGAGTCTCCATTAAGAGCACCTAACTGAGAGGGTGCGGACGTTTCAGTCGATTGATAAGTGCTTCGTGCGACCGGGATCTCCTGCGAGGATTGAAACTGCGTTGCTTCTGGATCAAGCGCTGCAACAATTTCTACCCCTTCAGGTACGTCTTTGGTCGATAAGATAACCGCATCATCGCCGTGTTCATCTCGAACCAAACTCATCGCTTGGCGCATTGTAGGTGCAACGTAGCGTTTAATTTTCACCGTTAGCCTCCCTGTCCTACATTCGCGACAACACTAATTTGTCGATTTTCTGGCACCTCAGAATAAGCTAAGATATACAGTGCTGGTAAACTATATCGAAATAAGCGAGCCAATTGTGCACGTATTTGCGGTGCAACCAGTAATACGGCCGACTGCCCGACCATCTCTAACTTCTGACTCTCCTCTTTCAAGGTAGTATGCAACCTCTCAGCCAGGCCTGGCTCAATCGCCAACTGACCTTCAGGTGCACCTTGGGTGGCTTGAAGCAAAAGTTGTTCCAAACTAGGGTCAAGGGTAATAACTTTCAGTTCATCTTCATGGCCTACAATATCTTGAATGATCGACCGGCCCAATGCTGCACGAACAGAAATCGTTAAAGCTGTGGCGTCCTGTGTGCTGCTGGCCTTCTCAGTCAAAGTTTCAAGAATCGTGCGCATGTCACGTATGGAGACTTTTTCGCGTAAAAGATTCTGTAACACTCTCACGATAATTGCTAATGACAACTTATCGGGCACCAGCTCTTCGACTAACTTAGGAGAGCTTTTCTTGAGCTTATCAAGTAGTTGTTGAGTCTCATCATGACCAAATAACTCAAATGCATAATCCTGAATAACCTGACTGACATGCGTAGCAACAACTGTACTGGCATCAACAACTGTATAGCCGAGTGCTTGAGCCTGGTCCTGATCGTTTTGTGCAATCCATACGGCATCTAAACCAAACGTAGGATCCTTAGTTGCCGTTCCAGCAATCTCACCAAATACTTGACCCGGATTAATAGCCAACTCTTTATCTGGAAAGACCTCCCCTTCACCCGAAGGCACACCCATCAACATCACTCGATATTGATTAGGCTTTAAATCTAAATTGTCACGGATATGCACAGGCGGCACCAAGAACCCTAGCTCTTGTGAGACTTTACGACGCACACCTTTAACACGGTCTAATAACTGGCCATTCTGAGCTTGGTCAACCATGGGAATCAACCGATATCCAACCTCTAAACCGAGAACATCAACAGCTTGTACATCATCCCAACTGAGATCAGCAGGTCTGGCATCCTCTTCTGGCTCTAAATCGTCTAAGGAATTATCAGGCTTTTTCGGTTTCTGTTGTTGACGATAAATCCAGTAAGCCCCACCGCCTGCCACACTGGCGAAGGTCAAAAAGGCAAAGTTTGGCATCCCTGGAATCAACCCCATAAAACCAACAATACCAGCCGCGGTTCCTAAAGCCTGTGGTGTCGCGAACATTTGCTCTTGCATCTGTTCGCCCATATCTTTATTACCATCACCCGTAACACGGGTAACAATAATCGCTGTCGCAGTTGACAGCAATAATGCAGGGATTTGTGCCACTAAACCATCTCCCAAAGTGAGGATGGTATAAACCTCTCCAGCCTCTGCAAAGCCCAAATCATGCTGCCCAATCCCTATAGCAAACCCACCAATGAGGTTGATAAATAAAATCAGAATGCCTGCGACAGCATCTCCACGCACGAATTTACTTGCCCCGTCCATAGAACCATAAAACTCTGCTTCCGTTGATATATCAGAGCGTCTTGTTTGAGCCTCTTCCTGAGTGAGCAGGCCAGCATTCAAATCAGCATCAATCGCCATCTGTTTACCTGGCATCGAGTCCAATGTAAAACGCGCACTGACTTCAGCAACTCGTCCAGCACCTTTGGTGATAACCACAAAGTTAATCACAACCAAAATAGCAAAAACCACCAATCCAACGGCTAAATTCCCACCAATAACGAATTCACCAAAGGCCTCAATAACATTCCCTGCAGCCGCACCACCATTATGCCCTTCCAGTAAAATAACACGGGTTGAAGCAATATTTAAAGAAAGCCTGAACAGAGTTGCTAGAAGAATAATGGTTGGGAAAATAGCAAAATCGAGAGGACGTTTTGCATAAAGCGTCAACATTAGAACCACTAATGACAAGGCGATATTAAAGGTAAAAAAGATATCAAGTAAAAAAGGCGGTAATGGAATGGTCACCATTGCTAATAGTGCCAATACAGCAATAGGAACGCCTAACCCACTGGTCATCGTTTTTTTAATTTGGTTGAATACTTGGGTTAGATCCATTTAGACATATAATCTTAGTTTGGGAAAATTCATTCTGTTTTCATATCTTCAGGTATTGGTAACTCAGAAAAATTAACGTTATCGGCCTTACCATACTCTTTTAACTGGTAGACATAGGCCAAAACGGCCGCCACGGCTTTAAACAGATCATAAGGAATTGGACGGTCTATTTCAGCATTATAGTACAAAGCTCGCGCCAAGGGGGGGGCTTCTACAATGGTGATATTGTTTGCCGTTGCAATCGTTCTTATTTGTGCTGCCATAAAGTCTGCACCCGTTGCTAAAACAACCGGTTCTTGCATATTATCCGGGTCATATTGTAGTGCAACCGCGAAATGGGTTGGGTTGGTTATAATAACATCCGCATCAGGTACTTTTTGCATCATTCGACGCTGTGACATTTCATGCTGAACCTGACGAATTCGACCTTTTACTTCAGGATTCCCTTCTTGCTGCTTGTGCTCTTCTTTTACCTCTTGCTTGGTCATTTTGAGTTGTTTGTTGTGTTCATAAAGTTGAAAAGGCACATCTATTATCGCCACAATCAATAGAGATAAGCTGATAAAAATAAAAGCTCTAGCAATCAAAGCACCGGCATGCCCTAATGCAAAATCCAGAGGTTCTATGCCTAATGCCAGAATTTCTCCAAAAATCGCATACAAATAATAGACTGCAACGACCATAACCAAACTAAATTTGGCGAAGGCTTTGAACAACTCCATTAAAGCCTTTGTTGAAAACATCCGCTTAATACCGGACACAGGATTTAACTTACTAGCCTTGGGTGCCATCGCTTTTGCGCTAAAAGACCAACCACCCAATAAAAGAGGCCCCACTAAAGCGATTAACATCATCAGCAACAGAAAAGGTAAGATAAGATAAATGGCTTGCAGCACAATCGCGCCAATCAAATCAAACATTTTCAATTCATCAAACGCCAGAGAACGCTCAAAGCTAAGGCCTCTTGTTAGAATCACTTCAAAATCAGCAAGCATTACTTTGCCGTAGAACATGAAGAAAAGTGCCGCTGAGAGGGTTAACAGTAGTGTCGTTAGCTCTTTAGAGCGAGGAACTTGGCCCTTATCCCTGGACTCCTTGAGCTTTTTCTCGGTGGGTTCTTCGGATTTTTCAGAACCATCAGCATTTTCGGCCATCTGCTTAAGCTCCGGTTAATCGCAATTGAGTAATGACTTCCATCGCCCGATGAATCAACTCTTGTAAGTGCGGCAAGATCAGCGGTGTCGTTAATGACAACATGACCAGGCCTGTTAACAAGGTTACCGGGAAACCCACTGCAAAAATATTTAAAGCGGGCGCCGCTCTCGTAACCACACCAAAAGCAACGTTGATTAATAACAGTGCGGTAATTGCAGGGAGTGCGACTAAAACCCCAGCAGAGAACATATAGCTTCCAAATTCGATAATGAGCCAAAGACTATCCCTATTAAGAAAGGAGGTGCCAATCGGCAAATATTCAAAACTGTCCACTACAATTTGAATGACTAACAAATGACCATTGAGAGCCAAAAAGAGGAGTGTCGCAATAATCGTAAAATACTGTGAAACAATGGGAGCTTGAGAACCGGTACCTGGATCAACCATCGATGCAAAGGCCAAACCCATGCCAATCGCAATCATATGCCCAGCAACAACAAACGCCTGAAACACAATCAAGAACACGACACCCATTGCCAAACCAATTAAGACTTGTTGAAGTATAAATAATACGCCCTGCCAAGTAAATGGATCGACAGGTGGAGGTAATGCTAAGGAAGGGGCGACCGCCATCGTAATAAAGATGGTAAAAATTAATTTAACTTGAGCTGGAACGGCTCGAATGCCATAGATAGGCATAATAGAAAGCATTGCACCGATGCGTACAAAGGGATAGAAATACAGACCAACCAGTTGTAAAAACTCTGGGTAGCTAAATGACATCAGCCTAACCTATCATAGCTGGAATATTTAGATAAAGTTCTCGGGTAAAGGAGATTAAGGTCGTTAACATCCAAGGCCCTGCCAAGACCAATGCGATGCCAATAACAGCTAACTTAGGGATAAAACTCAGGGTCATTTCATTGATTTGAGTGGCCGCCTGGAACATACCCACTAACAAACCCACCACTAAAGCTGGAATTAACAAAGGTGCCGCTAACATAGTGACGACCTCAAGCATTCTTTGTCCAAGCGTTAAAACAAATTCCTGTTGCATCAGATGCCTCCCGGCACGACAAAGCTGTTGGCAATCGTCCCCACCACCAACGCCCATCCATCAATTAACACAAAGAGCATGAGTTTAAAGGGCAACGAGATGATCATTGGGGAGAGCATCATCATCCCCATCGACATCAGTAAACTTGCGACCACTAAATCGATAATTAGAAAAGGGATGAACAACATAAAGCCAATCTGGAATGCTGTTTTTAGTTCGCTCGTCATAAACGCTGGAATAAGGACCTTAAACGGCACTTCCTGAGGATTGGTTAGCGTCACATCAGCCATCTCGGCAAACATACCTAAGTCATCTTCACGTGTTTGCTGCAACATAAATTGATGCATTGGAGTTGAGCCAACCTCAACCGCTTCTTTAAACTGGATTTTCTCCTCCATATAGGGAGAAACGGCCGTATCATATATCTTATCGAAAACTGGCCCCATAATAAATAAGGTTAAAAATAACGACAAACCGATTAATACTTGATTGGAAGGTGTTTGCTGGGTGCCGAGTGCTTGGCGAAGCAGTGCGAGGACGATGATAATACGCAAAAACGAGGTTGTGGCAATCAATGCCGCTGGCAACAAGGTTAGACCCGTCATCAGCAACAGGACTTGCATCGTTAAAGTATAGTCTTGACCTCCTGTCGCATCGGTTTCTACCGTAAATGCAGGAATGCCAGGCATCGCCCATGAAAGAACGGGGAATAGGCTTAAAAAAATAAAAACAAGCGGTTTAAGTATCTGCACGTGGAGTCTGTTTATTATCCCTAGATTTTAACGCTTCTTGCAGTCGTTGAGAAAACTGACCACCAATAGGCACATTATCCTTTACTTGGACAGGTTCTTCAAGCTGATGTAACGTTGAAATTTGATTCGAAGTCACCCCCACCAGAATCTGCTCTTTACCGACTTGAAGCAGCATAATTCTTTCACGTTGACCGACCGATAAAGTACCAATCACTTTTAGATGACCATCTGCCACGCCAGGAAAACGACTATACCGTCTCAACAGCCATGCAGCGACAAATATAATCACTAGCACGAGAACCAGAGACACCAAAATCTGCCCAAAATACTCACTTGGACGCGTCACGGACTCTCCCACGGCAGGCGTTTCAATCGCGAAACTCGAGGCTGAGAAAAAGAGAGAGAGCAATAATGACCAGGCCTGGTAGCTTTTAAGCATTATTTTAGCTTCTTAATACGGTCTTGAGGACTCACGACATCCGTCAAACGTACGCCAAACTTGTCATTAATCACAACAACTTCACCGTGCGCAATCAAGGTACCATTGACCAGAAGATCTAAAGGCTCTCCCGCTAGGCGATCCATCTCTACGACAGACCCCTGAGTGTAAGAGAGTAAATTTCGAATCGAGACTTTGGCACGCCCAATTTCAAGCTGCAAAGTCACCGGAATATCCAGCAATACATCCAAATCTACTTTATTTTTGCCGTCACCACGCCCTGATGCTAACTCATCAAAGGCTGCAGAAGTTATCGCCTCTGCATTGCTACTAGCATCTGCTTGCTCGGATAAAGCGGCTCCCCACGGATCATCATCAGTGGCATTATCAGTGGCACCCTCTTGGTCAGCTAATGCATCACCCCAAGCACTTAAATCTTCTTCATCACTCATTGTTCCACTCCTTAACATTTTCTATCGTTGGCTCATGATAAGCCGGGTGATGTAATATTTTTTCTATCTTGACTGCTTTTTTGTTATTGCTTTCACCGAGTTGTCCATGCACAAAGGCAATTCCCTCAGCTTTTATCGTGACCTGTTTTGGCATTTCAAGCGGAATAATGTCGCCTTTTTCCATTTTCATCAAGTCATCCATGCTCATCTGTAATTCTGTCAGATTCACACTTAAATTAATTTCAATATTCTTGGCTTCTTCTTTAAGCGTTCTTGACCAACGGTTGTCGCTTTCACCCTGTAGGTTAGACATACCCTCTTCAAGCTTATCTCTGATTGGCTCAAGCATGGCATAAGGCATAACAATATCGACTCGTCCCTCAGTACCTTCAAAACGCACGTTGATTTGACTGACAATTATCATATCGGTCGGATCAACAATTCCAGCAAACTTAGGGTTCATCTCGGAATGCATGTATTCGACCTCAATATCCATAACAGGACCCCATGCCTTACGGAGGTTTACGGCTGAAATATCTAAAATACTGCGAACCATGCTCATCTCTACTGGAGTATATTCACGCCCTTCAATTTTAAAAGGTAATAACCCGGTACCACCAAAGTAAATATCGACGGCGGTAAAGATTAACTTAGAGTCCAATGTAAATAAGGAAACGCCATTCAGTGGATTAATACGGTAAATATTCAAACTTGTCGGCACGAAAAGGTTTCTTAAGTAATCAATCATTTTAATGATTTTAACTTCGCCTGCCGTGACTTCAACACTCGCCATAATCATTTCATTAAAGTGGCGTTGAAAGCCTCGAGCAAAACGTTCATTGATAATGTCTAAGGCAGGTAAACGCCCACGAACCATGCGCTCTTGGTTGGTAAAATCGTAGGATGTAGCATTGCCGCTAACTGGAGCATCATCCTCAGTTTCAACATCACCACCACCCATGCCCTTTAAAAGCGCATCAACTTCATCTTGACTTAAAATATCATCCATTTTGAAGGCCTTATTGCATGACGAAACGTGTCATATAGACGTCTTCAATCAAATCCGGGTAAACTTTATGTTTCTCTAACACTTTACGAGCAACCTCAAGAATTTCTGCTCTTAAATGATCAGGTCCGTCTGGTTTATCTAGGTCGGTAAAGCGCTGGTTACGTAATAGTCTTTGAATATCATTCTTTAGGATAGGACGCAAATGCTCCATCTCTCCATCTGCGCCAACCACTTGTTCATAATAGGACATGAACTGTAAATCGACCGCTAAAAACTTTGCCTTACCCTCGCCGTTAAAGTTCACGACAAATTTATCCATAACAAAGTAACTCGGTGCGGCTTCTGGTGCAGGCGGCTCAAACTGTTTATACTCTGGAGAGTAACTCTTAGCATGACCTTTTACAGAGGCATCTTCATCTGGGTTGTCATCACCATGCTCTGCAGAAGCATGCATTTCGGTAGAATCTGTTGTCGCGTCTTTATCATGACTACTCATCAATAGAAATGCCATAATCCCCATTCCAACCAGTAGTAGAGTTACGACAACAAGCAAAACAATAATAAGGCCTTTGCCACTTTTTTTGCCTTCTTGACCTTCTTCAATAACTTCTTCTTTAGACATCATTTTTCCTTTTTCGATTCAACGTACCAGCTATATTCAAACTCTATTCGCCTTAGTGTCCCGTTAATAGAGTTTGATCACTCAAACTTTCAACTTGTGGTGCTTCACTTAAACTCCGCAAGCGCTCTTCCGCTTCTTTATTGAGGACAATAATACTAATTCTTCTGTTTCTTGGATTATACGGATTTTCTTTATCAAAAGGGATGGTATCCGCCATACCCACTGCTTGTGCAATTCGATTGCTATCAACGCCACCCTTCAATAACAATCTACGAGCCGCATTCGCCCTATCGGCAGAGAGCTCCCAGTTCGTATATTGTGAACTAGCATGATAACCAGAAGAATCCGTATGCCCAGCAATACTAATCTTATTACTGGCATTCGCAAGTACCGAGCCGACTTCTCTTAATAAATTTGCGGCATACTCTTTAGGAATATCCACCCCTGAATCAAACATGGGTCTTTTACGGTCATCCAGAATCTGGACTTGTAAACCATTCGGCGTAATATCAATTTTAAGTTGCTCCTTAAGCTCTCTTAAGGCGTCATTTTCTTCAATCTTTTGTTCAAGAGCAAGCTTCATAGCTTTTAAACTCGCAGTTTCATCAGCCTTACCTGAGCCCTCCTCATTCCCTTCTGTTCCTTTAGGCGCGTCTCTAAAGCCGCCCATATCAATCATAGCATCTGCTGTTTGTCCCGCTTCTTTAGAGACAACTAGCGTCGAAGGCGCAGATTCAATGACAGATGGGTCTCTGAAATACTCCGCCATCGCTTTCATCTCTTCGTCATTGACACCCCCCAAAATCCACAACATCAAGAAAAATGCCATAGCGGCAGTCATAAAGTCTGCAAACGCTATTTTCCAGGCGCCACCATGTGCGACATGTGGGCACTTGTTTAAGCGCTTGATAATTATGGACTGTTCATCACTCATGCAAGTTCAACCAATTCCTGTGTTGCGTACAATTCAATCAATTACTTTTTGGTCAGTAGAAGTTCGTCTAGTTCAATAAAGCTTGGGCGCTCCATACTTGGAACCGCTTTACGTCCAAATTCAACAGCGATTTGAGGCGCATAACCATTCAGATTTGCCATTAAACCTGTTTTAATGACACCAAAGAAGGCACTTTCAGCTTCCGCACGATTTGCTAAATCGGATGAAATTGGTGCAACAAAACCATAGGCAAATAAAATACCCAAGAAAGTTCCAACCAGTGCGACCGACATATGGTGGGCGATTTCCATTGGCCCTGCATCTAGATACCCCATAGTAATAATAATGCCTAATACCGCCGCAACGATACCAAACGCTGGCAAACCCTCAGAAACCTTAGCAACCGCTGCGCTGGGCATCATCACTTCATGATGGCGTAAATCCAACTCTAAAATCATCAAATCTTCTAATTGATAGGGGTTACTCGCACCACTGATCATAAGACGTAAATAGTCACAAATAAAATCAATCGCATGATGATCAGCCGCCACCAAAGGTGCACTATTGAACAATTCACTGTCATGAGGGTCATCAACATCCGCTTCGATTGACATTAAACCCTCACGACGGGCCTTGTTAAATATTTTAAATAGAAGACCCAAAAGCTCCATATACAAGGCCTTATTGTGCGGTGAAGGTTTCGCTAAACCAAGACCTTTAGAAAAACCAGCCTTTACGACCCAGCCTGGATTCGCAATAATATAGGCACCAATCGCCCCACCACAAATAATGACAACTTCTAGCGGTTGAATCAAAATCGCAAAACCACCATGTGGCAGATAGCCACCCAGCAGCGTTCCTATTACGACTAATGTACCGACAATGGCTTTCATTTTTGACTCATCCTATATCCTATATCTTTCATCAAATGGTTATTAGCTGTCTTGAATCGCACTTGATAATTTATTCTGCGCAGATTTTAACTCAGAAAGGTTCTCGACAATACCATTTAATATCTCATTTACCCTGGCCGCATGAATTTGGGTCGATCCCACACGCTCTTGACTACTCTCCATCACTTGGACGGCATTTCTGGCACGTTGCTGTAGCTCTTCAATAATTGTTTGAATTTCAGTGGTTGCCTTTTGAGTTTTACCAGCAAGAATACGTACTTCATCGGCAACAACGGCGAACCCTCGACCATGCTCTCCAGCGCGTGCTGCTTCAATTGCAGCATTCAAAGCCAATAAATTGGTTTGCTCGGCAATATCTCGAATCAAAATCAAAACCGTACCAATATTACTACTATCTTTTTCTAGACGTTTAATCACATCAGAAGCGTGCGCTACATCATTCGTTAGACCACTCACTTCTGTAATGACACTGCCAGTAGTCGATGTCATCTCAACTGAGCTGCGATTCATTTGCTCAACAACACCTGACAGTTGTGAAGATAAACCAATCAGTTCAGAGTTATCAAAATTAGCGGCTGACGAGGAGTCTTGCTGTTGAGCGTAACAACTGGCCAGCATGCCGTTCAACTCTTCCGTTTGTGATTCAAAATCCGCCACTTTGGATTCAACCTGTGACTTCTCAATCATTTGCATAGTAATTTTATTAGAAGCTGACTCCAACAGTGCATTAATGACAGCAACGAGTTTTGGATCCGTCTTCTCCGGATTGATTGTCGTTGCAAAATCTTCTGACTTAACAATTTCATTAAGCGCTCTTATTAATTCCGACGGCTCACAAACACCCGATTTATTACACCATAGGATATAAACCAAAGCCCCCACCACGACGGCCGTAACAATAACTGAAAGTGTTACAAAGCCGATCGTTGAAACCCCCATGATTGAGGAATTCGCAAACACGGGAGTGGAGCCCAAAACAAGAGCTCCTGTAAGCATATTTATAAATTTCATAGAGCACCCCTAGGCATAATAATCGACGATATTATCTGTTGTTTTAACGGTTGAAAGAGTACTTTCAATAAGAGTATCCTCTTCTTCAACTGCATTGTTTGATGCAACCCCTCTTGAGGTTGGCTTCTCAGAATCTTTATCTGAAAATTGTTTTTGATCACTCACATCCATAGAGCCAAGGGTAATACCTGCTTGCTCCAGCATTTCACGTAACTTCGGTAAAGCATTCTCCATACTCTCACGAGTGAGACCATTCTGCGCATTCAGTGAAACATTCATCTTTTGATCTTTATCCAACTGCAGAGTCACTTGAATTTGCCCCAACTTCTCAGGATTTAATGTAATTTGTGCTTGTTGCATACTGTTATTCGCCATAAAGACCACGCGCTGACCCAGCGCCTGCCCCCATTGTGGGTGCTTCAGCGGCTGCGGAATGCTCTGCAAGCCTAAAGGCAACGGACCTCTACTCTCCGTAGAGGCAATTCCTACTCCCCCTAACACATCTTTCGTATCAGATTTTAGAGTAGACTCATCAAGCGCTTTAACAGCCGTTTGTTGTTCAAGAGCTTGCGCCTTACCCTCTTTAACAAATTGCGCAAACATCATGGCCTGCTGCTGCCCTGGTTGTCCCTGAGAGTTTTGACCACTCTGACCGCCTTGAGTGAATGTTTGACCCTGCTGAGCGCCTATTTGAGTATCTCCACCAGAAACGCCGGCCATTGCAGTATGAGTCTGAGTTCCCCAGTTTGTGACACTATTAGATGCCGCATTGGAAACACCACTGTTCAGTTGGACACTTGCAGAGTTTTCCTTGCCGACTGAAGATTGATTTAAGACGGCATTCTGCAGAATCACATCGTTCACACCCTCAACGACTTCAGCATTTTTTGCCGCATTGCTAGAAGCGACTACTGAGGGTATCAAGACGCCTGAATCCGCTTCAACTTCACTACCGTCGATGACCGGAGTCATTAATGGAGTGGCAATTTCATCCACTGCTATCAGCGGAGCATCAGAATCATTCAAACCTAACTGAGCTAACAATTTGCTATCAGCCTGATTAGAAGCAGCGCCTGAAACTGGTAATTTCTGCATAACAGATAAGGGCGCACTCTCCGAATCAGACAAATTTAACTCGGCTGATAAATTACTGTCGGCTTGATCAGAAGCGGCGCCTGAAACTGGCAACTGTTGAATAACTGATAAGGGCACACCCTCCGAATCATGCAAACTTAACTCGGATGATAACTTGCTATCAGCTTGATTAGAAGCGGCAGTTGAAACTGGCAACTGCTGCATAACTGATAAGGGCACACCCTCCGGATCATGCAAACTTAACTCGGATGATAACTTGCTATCAGCTTGAATAGAAGCGGCAGTTGAAACTGGCAACTGCTGCATAACAGATAAGGTCACATCCTCCGATTCATGCAAGCTTAACGCGGCTGGCAAATTGCGGTCGATTTGATTAGAAGCGATATCTAAGGCTGGCAATTGTTGCATAACAGATAAGTTCACACCCTCCGAACCTTTACCTGTAAGGGCAGAGACTTCGACTGGAGAAACAGGGACAGAAGCCTCAGAAGCAGTTTCTAATTGCATTGAAGAGAGTAGCTTTGAAAAACTACTCTTTTCAGGCAAGTCATCACCTGTTTTAGACTCATTTTTAGACACCAAAACGCCCTGTAAAGACCGCTCTGTGCGCGTTGATTGGTTTGTGGTTAGCATATTTAGATTCTCATCCTAGCATTTCAGTTACCTCTGATTAAGCAACATACATGCCCAACACTCCAAGAATCATAAAAAATCAATATTAAAGCGTAGATTCAGCTCTTCTGGAAATAACACCCTGCGTTGCCAATTCATCCATTAGTTGCTGATCTTGCTTATTCAATTTAATTTGAGCCCCTATTTTCAGCTTATCCAACAAAGCTTGTAACGCTTTGACCCTAACGCGCTTTTCCAACCAGGCCTGGCGAGCAAACTCGACCGTTTTCACCAATTCATCAACCTGTGTTGTTTGAGCCACCACTGCCTGCCCAAGCTTTTCACCAAATGCATGACGTGTTTGTAACTGTATAGGAGAAATTGACATCGATTGATTCGTCGGCACCTGCCCATATTCTTTTGCATAACTGGTTAATGCTTCGAGTTGAGCCATGGCATCTGCATGCTGTTTCTGTATGACGGCAAGAGTCTGTGCAGCTTTATCTAACTCAATGTCTGCCAACTCTACCAACTTCTGCATTCTGTTAATTCTAGAGGACATGATCTATGGCTACCTAATAATCCAAAACAATGTAAAACAACAAACTAAAATAACAGCATAACCTAAGAAGTTAACGCTTTATTGAGGGCCGTGAGAGAATCTTCTATGGAAAAGTTTTCTGAAATATCCTGAGATAAAAACAGATTTAAATCTGGCTGTTTAGCAATAGCGGCATCAATGACCGGGTCAGCTCCATTTCGGTAAGCACCGACACTGATTAAATCTTTGTTTTGCTGGTAACTGGAATATAATCTCTTAAACTTACGCGCCTGCTCTAACTGATTTTTGGAAGCGATATCAACCATCACACGGCTCACCGAAGATTCCACATCAATCGCAGGGTAACGACCACTATCGGCAATTTCCCGCGATAATACTATATGACCATCCAATACGCCACGTGCTGAATCGACGACAGGATCTCCCTGATCATCACCTTCAGCCAATACGGTATAAATTGCCGTAATGGAACCTGAATCAGCACTTCCGTTGCCAGCTCTTTCCACTAGCTGTGGGAGTTTTGCAAAGACCGATGGCGGATAACCTTTGCTCGCAGGAGGCTCACCAACCGCTAGCGCAATCTCACGTTGCGCTTGTGCAAAACGGGTTAAAGAGTCCATTAACAGTAGGACATTCAGCCCTTGATCACGAAAGTATTCCGCAATTGATGTCGCCAGCATCGCACCGTGCAAGCGCATCAAAGGCGGATCATCTGCTGGAGTCGCTACAACGACAGAACGTTTTAAACCTTCCTCACCGAGATTATGACGTACAAATTCATTAACCTCTCGACCACGCTCACCAATCAAGCCCACAACGACGATATCCGCGCTAGTATAGCGAGTCATCATACCTAACAAGACACTTTTACCAACACCCGTACCGGCCATCAAACCAACACGCTGGCCTTGCCCCAGTGTCAGCAGCCCATTAATAGATTTAACACCGACATCTAGGATTTCAGTAATAGGATGACGACTAAGGGGGTTAATTCGCTCACCTGCAAGTGAAACATACTTCTCAACCGTAATAGACCCCAAACTGTCTAAAGGCCGTCCAGAACCATCCACCACTCGACCTAACATTGCCATACCGACTCCCACCTTAATGCCACCTTCCATCGGTAGTACGCGAGCATTGGGTGACAAACCGTGTGTATCTCCAATCGGCATCAAAAACAATCGGTCATCATTAAAACCGATGACCTCTGCTTCAATAGAGGGCAGATCATGACTTAAAATTTGACAGCGAGAACCGATGGGCGCAAAAGTCCCAACCACCTCTAAAGTCATGCCCACCATTCGTACTAGACGGCCGGCTACCTTCACAGAACCAGGGGTTATCAGCGTTTCATTGAAGTGTTTGAGTTGTTCTTGGAGAGAGAGATTTAAAGACTCAGCGTAATCCATAAGCTTATTGACCTTCGTGATTGATGGCTAAGAAACCTCAGTTCGAGAGAGTAAATCATTAGAAATTTCATCAAAACGGTCCTGCCAACTATTCAGAACGGAAGAGTTTTGCTGTTTAATTAAACACGAGCCTAATACTAATTCAGCATTGGCCTTAAGTTGCCATTGATCAGTGATCTCGGGCTTAAACTCTACCAATAATTGTAAATCTTCTGGGTGTAATTCAATCTTAATGGCCGCTGAATCATCCGGCAGGAGCTGAACAGCTTCTTGAATGGCTTTTAGAATCCACTCTTTATCTTGTGCCACTTCCGTTTTAATGACCTGCTTTGTGATGTGCAGACTTAAGGCAACAAGATCTGACAAGGCTTGTTTTTCAATTTTTTTATAGGGAGCTTGTAACATTTCAAGAATTTGTTCGAACTGTATCAGCTTGGGTGCAAAAATCTCAACTTGCTTTTCTAATCCTTGAGCAGAGCCTTGCTCTAAGCCCTCGCCTAACCCTTTGGCAAGACCTGCTTGATAACCATCTTTATGGGCTGCGTCATAGGCATCTTTCTTAAGTAAATCAGCTTTCTGTTGCAACGCGGGTTGAAGTCGTTGCTCTGCTTTCTGCAATACTTCTTCTGAAAACTCAGGAGGTAACTTCTCTGGTTTTTCATTAAAGTCATGCATCTGCCACGTTTCAATCTTTGGCGATTCCACACTGGAGGAAGAGACCAACTTCGTTAGCACAGGTTCTTCTGAAGAGCTCTTCTTTTGCGATTTTGAATCAATCACTTACAAGAACTCCTCAGCACCGCCAGGCATCATCACTTTATCCTCATCTGCTAAACGGCGTACCGTCTGGATAATGCTACGTTGCGCATCTTCTACTGCACTGAGTTTAACAGGAGGCCCTGTCTCAAGATCATCTCGCATAATATCTCCTTGACGCTTAGAAAGGTTACCCAAGAACTTCTCTTTAAGGGCCGTATCAGCGCCTTTCAGTGCCACAATAAGAATATCACTTGGCACTTCAGCCACAATGGCCTGAATTCCACGATCATCAATACCATTAATATCATCAAAGACAAACATCTTGTCTTGGATGCTTTTACTGACATCATCGTGTTCAGAGGCAATATCATCCAAAATTCTGGTATCGATACCACCGCCTACCATGTTTAGAATTTCAGCGGCACGCTTTTCACCACCAATGGTTGCTAACTTTCCACCCTCACCATCACTCGAAGCATTTTCCAAAACACTGTTTAAGTCAAACAATGCCCTAGGCTGGATGGTCGTTAGAGTGGCGATACGGTAAATGACTTCTGACTGGAAACGCTCAGGAATACCGCGCAGCACTTCTGCCGCTTGGTCGGAATCAAAATACGAGAGTACAATTGCCACCACCTGCGGATGTTCATTGCGTAACATATTTGCAATCGTTGAAGGGTGCTGCCACTTGAGGGCCTCCAAGCCTTTGACTTGGTCGCCAAGCAACGCAGCATCCATCAAATGCCCACCTCCTTCACTTAACGCATCCGCCATTAAGGATTGTGCAAATTCGCTCGGATCCACACCTAACGCATCATCACCAACCTCCCCTAAAAAAGATTTCATTACTCTATTAATACGGCTATGCGTGACCCCTTCCACAGACGTCATGGCCGAACCAATTTGTTGCACTTCTCTAGGATTGAGATGCTTTAGAACCTTAGCGGCAGAATCTTTACCTAATGAAAGCAGTAAAATGGCCGCTTTATCTAATTTAGGGATTTCTTTCTCATCACCCACTTCTACAATCGCTGAATCTGGCATATTACTTTCCCATCATCCATTGTTTAATCACATGAGCCGCCACCTTTGGATCTGCGGCAACCAGGGCTCTTACTTTTTCTAATAATTCATTTTCAGCTTCTGAGCTACGATCTGTCTCCATACCCGTCAACTCAACTTCTTGACTCATTTGCTCGAGAGCTCTAGAGATTTCGTCTACATTTTCCAGCTCTTCATTTTCCTCAGGCACCTCTTCTGGGTATTCCAAGTAACTTTCTTGCTTTTTCGAAAGGTCTTTTAGAAGCGGGCGAATCACACCGAAGACAATAATAAGGACGGCAAGCCCTGCGAGCACCTGCTTAATCAAATCCCAGAACCAAGACTCTTGCCAAATAGGCGCTTCCACCATCTCTTCAACAGGCGCAACCATAAAAGAGGCATTGACGATACTCAAAGTATCGCCACGCGCCTCATCCAATGCGACCGTATCACTGACTAAACGGCGGAAACGTAACAGCTCATCCTCTGTCAACGGCGTCCGTACTAATAAGCCCGTCTCATCTAAACTTGTCTTATCATCCAAGACCACGGCAACCGACAGGCGGTGGATATTGCCGACAGCATTTTTAATATGACTAATGGTCTTATCAAGCTCATAGTTAATCGTTTTCTTTTGGGTTGAACTCTTTAAGTTAGGATCTTTACTCGTCGTATAACCTTCTTCAGGCGCTAAACCCGCACGCGGCGGCTGGTTCGTTAAGGCGCCTGGAATACCGGTCGGCCCTTCATTACGGTTAATCTCTGTTAAAGCTTGCTCTGAACGAATCGCATCAGGATCCGCTTCATAATTTTCACGTGTTTGCTCTTGTTGTGTAAAGTCCAGTTCAGCTGTGACCTGTGCTCGTACTTTGCTTTGACCGCCGACAATCGGTGACAGTAACGACACAATTCGTCGCGAAAGCGTTTCTTCAACCGTCCGAGTATAGTCAAGCTGCTTCATACTCATATTCATACCGGTATTAGGGGAATTGCTAGTGAGCAGACTCCCCTTTTGATCCACTACCGTAACCGAGGCAGCTTCCATATTAGGCACACTGGATGAAACCATGTGAATAATGGCACTGACCTGCTCATCATTAAGACTGCGTCCAGGATAGAGTTTCACCACAACAGAAGCCGATGGTTTTTGTACCTTGCGCACAAAAACCGAACGCTTTGGTAAGCCCAGCATAACGCGGGCAGACTTAACAGAATTCAATGATGCAACAGACTTGGCGAGTTCGCCTTCTAGGGCTCGGTGGTATTGCGTGGTTTCTTTAAACTGAGAGATTCCAAAACCTTGTTCGACATCTAGCAATTGATACCCAGTGGCAGCTTCCTTAGGATAACCCGCCGCGGCCAGTTTCAACCTAAGAGAGTACACTAAATCAGAAGGTACCAAGATGCCACCACTGTTGTGATCAATTTGATATTCAACACCTTGTTGATCTAGGGTTTGGACAATTTCATTTAAGTCTTTGGCATCGACACTGCCAAACAGAAGGGTGTAGGGTTTACTTTGAGACCACAACAAAATACCGACAATCAGCGCAACAGTGGCCGCTAAGGCAATCACTAAGCTAACTTGTCTGGCAACGGTAAGAGCGGTTAAATTATTTAATAGCATCGAACTCGAGCTTACTGGAGGCTGAGTATTAAGAGTATTATTTATAGAGGCTTGCTGTTCTGCCATTGTGAGTCTTCTTCAGTTCTAAATAAGGACATTCATCTTTTCAGGAGTTTACCAAAGCTTATAACGGCATATGGATAACATCTTTGTAAGCTTCTACCAGCTTATTACGAACTTGGGTCATTGCCTGGAAAGATAGACTGGCTTTTTGGACTTGGAGCATCACTTCAGATAGATCAACATCAGCATCACCTTTTTCAAAGGCCGCTTTCAGGCCACCTGCTTTATGTTGCTCAGCACTGACAGACTCAACCGACTTTGCCAACAAATCGGCAAAGCCATCCACCTTATCTTGACCTGTTTGATCAATATTGGCAACGTTATCAGTCGGCATCGTTCCCGCTTGCGCAGCTAACGATCGCATTTGCAACATTAGACTTTGTGTATCAATCTGACTCATGACGTTCCATGACTCCAAAATAAGGGTGAGAAATCTATTCAAGTATTTAGAACTATTACCATTATCACATAATTCTGTATTGAGAAATAGCAATAGATATGCCAATTTAACCGTCAAAAAACTGACCAGGCCTGGTCAGTTGCCTAAATATTCTAAAATACAGGCCGTTAACAAGCTCTTTTACTCCTAAAAGGGGCTCAAAAGAGAGTGTTTATCACCCTTCTGGTTTAAGGAACAGCAACACCCAGCTCTTTAAGTTTCGCTATTTTATAGCGCAATGTTCTGGGACTGATATTTAAGTCTTCAGCGGTTTTCTGACGATGCCCGCTATTTTGCTTAAGCGTCTCAATAATCAACTGACTCTCTCTGGCCTTAAGGTCTAATGGGAGCTCCAATGGCTTAAAATCCACACCCGTTGAATCATTGACATGACCCGTGACGTTTTCCTGAGCCGCCTGGGATAGATTCGAATCTAGAGGCATAGATTCAGACAAAGGCTCAACCGACTGCTGAGAATCATCCATCACAGACAAATCATCCAATAAGATATCTTGCTCTTGAATGGTATCACCCGACATCATCACCAAGGCTCTTTGAATCACATTATCCAATTCTCGAATATTGCCTGGCCACCTATACTGAATTAAACGTTTCATCGCCTGAGCCGAGACCATTGGCTCAACTCTTGCAGAGCCGCAATGACGGTGTAGCAAACGTTCAGCAATCGCGGCTATATCACGAGGACGCTCTCTTAAAGGCGGTAAACGCATCGGAAAAACATTCAGACGATAAAATAGATCTTCCCTGAATACCCCAGCAGAAATCGCCTTCTTCATCTCAATATTAGAAGCACTTAACACTCGAACATCCAGCTGTATTAGCTTACTACTGCCTATTCGTTCAACCTCTTTCTCTTGCACAACTCTTAATAGTTTAGCTTGCAATTCAGGCTTCATCTCGCCGATTTCATCTAAAAATATCGTACCATGCTGAGCCTGTTCAAACTTACCTGGCATCGCTTTAGCTGCGCCGGTAAAAGCCCCTTTCTCGTATCCAAACAGCATCGCTTCTAGCATTCCTTCAGGAATAGCGGCACAGTTAATCGCGACAAAAGGTTGTTTGGCACGACTTGACTGATAATGAATAAAACGAGCCAACACCTCTTTACCCGTCCCACTCTCACCGCTGATTAGAATACTGGCATCACTCTCAGCAACTTTCTGAGCCATGACTTTAAGCTGCTTAGTAGCCGGGTCAGCGACTACAAAATCATCCACACTAGAGGCATCTCGATTAAAATAGACCTTAGCCTTTTCAACCAGAACATTTGCCTCAAAAGGCTTAACAATATAATCAACCGCGCCCGACTTCATTGCATCAACGGCTTGCTCTATAGTGCCATAAGCCGTCATTAAAACAATCGGCAGATAAGGTTTAATCGCCCTTATACGGGTCATTAAAGTATAGCCATCCATGCCATCCATACGTATATCACTAAAGACCATACCAATATCATCGTCCAACGCCACCAGTGCATCTTCTGCATTACTCACACTAATGATATCAAACCCATTCAAAGAGAGTGTATCTACTAGCGCTTCTTGCAGCTCTGAATCGTCTTCAACCACTAAAATCTTTGCAATACTCATTCTACTTCCTTCATGACGACCAACGGCAGTCGAATGCCAAATCGAGAACCGTAACCGGGAATTGATTTTACCCAGGCCTTACCACTATGCGCTTCAGCAATGGCACGAACTACGGCTAACCCCAGACCAGTACCACGTGCGCGCTTAGTATAGAAAGGCTCAAATATTTTTTCTAACAAGTCAGACTCAATACCTGGACCATTATCACTAATGACTAAATCAACTTTTTCATCTGAAATTTTATTAACCGTCACCTGAATCTCCGCCTGTTGGCCAATCACATCAATGGCATTCACGACTAAATTCTGCAATGCCGTCATTAAGGCATCCTTATCACCAATAACGACCAGGCCTGGTAAGAATGCATCAAACTTAATCTGACTGTCCGAGAGCTTTACCTGAGGTTCAACATTTTGTTCGAGTTGCTTCATTAAATCCGTCAGCTGTATAGGCTGCTCACTGCCCTTACCACCCCGGGCATACTGCAACATATCTTTCACCAACCCTTCAAGGTGGTGCAAACTATTCATCGCTTTGCCGACGAACTTTTCACGTTTTTCAGCATCCAAATTCTCTGAATTCATTTGTGAAACGTAGAGCAAAGCAGAGGATAAAGGCGTTCGAATTTGGTGCGCAAGTGAAGCGGCCATCTCACCCATAGAATGCAGTCGTTGATGGCGATTGACGTGCTCTTGCAAATGACGTGAAGCCGTGACATCTTGAATTAAAAGAATTTTTCCAGACGTTTCATCGAGCAAGGTTTCAGACAATTGATAATAGATTTCGTCATGAGTCATCAACTCGCCAGCATCATTACTCAGTAAAAAGACATTCATGACCACAATATCCCAATCTCGACCAAGTGCATCCTTACCCAGAATTTCATCGGCACTGGGATTCATTTCGATCACTTGATTATTCGCATTGAGGACAATCACACCTGCCGGCAGCAGATCTAACAAACGACTTAATCGGTCTGCGACCAGACGCTTGTCTTGGTCACTTTGAGCGAGTTGAACCTGCAGATTCCCTACTTGCGCTTGCAACGAATCATAGGCATTGGTTAACTGCAAAGAAGTCGCATTAAATAACTCAAATGCCTGCTCTAACTCTTTTAAGCGATCTTGTTCAATTTGATTTAACACTATTCAACATCCGAAATTTAAGTTAACTCGTATTTGCGAATTTTCTCGACCAGCGTGGTTCGATTGGTCTGGAGCAATTTAGCGGCCTGAGAAACATTGCCATCCTTCTGCGAAAGAGCTCTTTGAATAAGCTGCACCTCCATCTCAACTAAATAGGATTTTAGATCTAAACCTTCGTCTAAATTTGGACTACTGTCGAGAGAGACTCGTACCGGCGTATCCGCTGGCAACTCATTGAGAGAATCCTCTGATCGAGGAACGTCAAGGGTCGGTTGAGCGACCGGATTTTCCGCATCGGCACTCTCCTCAACTTTAACCGTGCTTGGTGACGAATCGCTATCAGCGGACTTTGCTGGTTGAATGAATTCGGCATCTTCAGGTAACTGAATCTGATATTTCTTAGGCAAGTCAGCATAATCTACTGGCAACCCTGGGAACAAGATTGACAATCTCTCCACTAAATTTCCAAGCTCACGGACATTACCTGGCCAGGCATAATGCTGAAGGGCAATAAGAGCATACTCTGTCAAGATTGGAATTTTGCGGCCCGCTTCATGAATTTTATTAAACATAAAATCCAATAGGGAGTGAATATCTTCTGGGCGTTCGCGCAGAGAAGGCATCTCAATTGGAAAAACATTTAGGCGGTAAAATAGGTCTTCGCGAAAACTTCCGGACTCAATCGTCTCTTCCAAATCTCTATGGGTTGCCGCAATCACACGGATATCACACTGAAAGCTTTTATTACCGCCGACTCTTTCATACATCCGTTCTTGCAAGACTCGCAATAACTTAACCTGCATGGGTAGCGGCATATCACCGATTTCATCCAAAAAGATAGTGCCTTTTTCAGCCATTTCAAAACGGCCTTTACGAGCCGTAATGGCGCCAGTAAAAGCACCTCTCTCATGTCCGAAGAGTTCACTTTCTAACAGTTCACCAGGAATTGCACCACAGTTAATCGGAATAAAGGATTTTTGAGAACGACTAGAAACGTTATGCAACGCCTGAGCAACCACTTCTTTACCGGTACCCGATTCGCCTAAGATAAGGACGGTTGCATCTGTTTGCGCGACTTGTTGAATCAGTTTTTTGACTTGTTGCATCGCCGGGCCATCGCCAACGAGGGAGGATAAAATATCTTCTGACATTTAGTCGCCATTTATTTAGTTAAAACATTTAGACTCCCTTTATATAGAGGTTTCCATGTTATGTCAAAATAATGGCAATCTTTTATCGATTTATTTTAGATAAGACTTAATGGAGGAAGTGTTTTTACCACTTTGCTCTAGTTCACGGAGCATTTTTTTCTGCTCTAATGCAAGGCACTCTTGAATTTCTTGGTTATCTTTTATCAACTCTGAACCAATTGAATTTAATGGCTCTCCATACTTTTCAACGGATGCTTGCAACCTGACCATCCAACCCGCTTCCAATTCCGAAAAGCGAGTCCATTGATTTTTTTGAGCCGCTAAAAGCATGTTTTTAGAATGAGTCAACAGCTGTAACTTTCTCATCTCAAGGGACATAATTAATTAAACACTCATTTGGTCCATTTGTGCTTTAGAGACTCTCTTAATGTTATCAGGCATTTCTTTCCAAGCCTGACTAACCGAAATAATGTGCTCCAAAACTTCATCTATGAGGGCAATATCATTCTTCACGGATGCCGTAAAAAGCACACGATAACAGTAACTGTATAAATCATACAAATTAGTTGCAACCTCACCGCCTTTATCCATATCGACCCCAGCTCTCAAAGCATTAATAATCGAAAGTGCTTTATTAATATGCTCTGATTTTTTTTCAAGATTTTTGTGTTCTATAAAAACCTTTGCTAGATTCATATTTTTAATGGCGCCATCGTACAACATCTCCACCAACTTATGTGGTGTCGCTTCTGAAACAGCTGTTTCAATATAGTTATTAGCATATTGTTTAATAAACTGTTTTTTAAGTGTTAAATTCATCACTAAATCCTATTAAACTTTAATTATTACTGTTATTTGAGAAGTTGGCTGTTAAAAAGTCACTGGTTCCCTTTGTACTTGATAACAAAGACTGCAAAGAGGAAAATTGTATTTGATATTTGAGCAATAATTTATCATAACGTGTATCCAAGGTTTCACGTTTCTCTCCATAACCATCCGTTTTAGCATTCAATGATTCAATTCTTTGTGTGACTAAGCCATTTTCATCTTCAAAAAGACGTTGAATGGTTTCGTCTAAACGACTTGCAAAACCCTGTGAAAAGATAACATTGCCACGGGCCCCAGTAACACCACCCAAAACCTCAAACTCCAAGCCTCGAACAGCAGCTGGTTCAGTGCCAATGATAGCAAAATCTGAAACGTTAACTTTACGTCCATCTTCGCCATCGACATAAGCTCCTATGCTCAATGTTCCAGCCGCAGTGGTAATCGTTCCATCAAGATTTTGCCCTGCATCGGTTAAATTAGCCGTTAGACCTGAATTGCCTAAACCTGCAAAATTTGAAAGCGTGACGTCAGAAGCAACTCCAAAACGATCAGAAGTAATACCTAAAACACCACCTGCCGTTGAAACATTCACCTGAGCACCTGCGGCAACGACTTCACTCAAGCCATTAATATTGTTTTGTAACTTTTCTGACAACTCTTGTAATGTATATTTACCTGTAGCAACACTAGCTGATGCAGTGGTTGACGCATCAATAGAGACATCAAAACTGGCCGCAGTCGGTAAATCAATCAGCTGTTCTCCAGCATAACTAGACGTGGCAGAAAAACCTTGATTACTCATACCAACGATACTCGTTAAATCAATTGTGCCATCTGCCGTCGTCATTTCATAACGTGATTGTGAGGAATCATAGCCCACCGAAACAGAAGAGGCGGTCGGTATTCCAGATAATGCAGCGTTAATATCCGACTGCATTTGAGCGGCTACCGCATCTTTAGTCGCATAGTCGCCAGCCGTTAAGTTTACCGAAACGCTATCTGCACCATTAGGGCCATTAATAGATACTTGCAAACCGGCTCCAGCCGCTACCGTTAAAGAAGCAAGCGGATCTAATACGCGATCACTGCTGGCACGATACTCGTTTAGTGCATAGGTTACTGCACCCCCCGCAACCGTTGCTCTTTCTGCAAGCTGGGTCACATCTATGGCATAGGTCCCCGCTTGTGTTTCATCACTGCCGCCAATGACATTGACAAGCGGATCACCACTTGAACCCCCTTTTGCAAAAAGCGAACCTAAGGCATCTAGATCATTAGTGGCCAAATTTTCTAATTTGGCCGTATCTACCGTCAACTGGCCAGTTTTATCAAATTCAATGCCTGCAGCTGCCAAGGTATTTGGATCAGATAATTGTGAAATTGCACCGCCTAGAGCACTTCTAACTTGATCTTTTAAGCCTCTCAAAAGCGAACTGCCCGCGAGATCGCCAAAGAAATCAAAATCTTGGGAGTCTTCTTGTGCCGGAGTTAAAGGCTTATAAGAACCTACATCATCAAAAATTGTATCTAATTGATTATAGACATCTACAAAACTAGAAACCGTATCGACAATTTTTTGAGTATCTGAAGAGACTCCAATGTTTTGAGTGGTCGCTGAAACTGACTTCAGTTGAATATTTAACCCCTCAATCACATCATTAAAATCATTGGTATTATTTGAGATATTCAAACCATTAATCGCCATCAGGGCATCTTGTGCTTCAGAGGTGGTTGTCAAACCGGCCACATCAAAATCACTCAATCCACTCAAGGCTATCTCTGAAGCCGCTCCGGTGTTTTTAGACGAGAACATAATTTGATATTGCCCACCATTATTTACAATAGCGGCATTTACACCATAATCGCCATTATTAACAATACTCTGCAGCCCTTCCAAAGTATTATTGGAAGCATCAATGACAATATTTTTAGTTTGTCCACCGACACTGATACTTAATGTACCAGTAGAAATCGCATCCGAAGCAGAGCTGTACGTTTTATTCGCCACTAAGGTATGAGCTTGCGCTAATTGCTTAGATTCAATGCGGTAAGAACCTGTCGCTGCTGCGCCATCTGCCTGAACAGAGACAACAGATTTATCAGTAGACGTAACATCACGAGATTGAAAAATCTGCGGTGATGACAAATCTGCTAAGTAGGACTGAAATGCTTGCACATTCGACTCTATATATGTCAACGCACCTAACTCGGTATTTGTCTTCAGTTCTTTCGCATCTAAAATAGCAATAGGGCCAGCAACACTCGAATCGGCCAACACTTTTGCCATATTTCCGATATCAAACTTACTATTTGTAAGTGAATTTAATAATGTGGTACCAATTTCATTGGCCATAATGGCGCTCCAGGTCAAATAGAATTCTATTTTTCATTTTAACATTGATGGTTTAAAGCACCAAAAATGCCAAGTCTATTATATTGTTCTTCTAATAATTAGTATCGGCTATTACAGGGTAAACTTTAGAAAAATTGCAGGATTTCGATAAGGGTGTCGCGTTAATCGAAAATAGGCATAAAAAAAGCGACCAAAAGGCCGCTAAACACACAAGGGAAAGGGGGCCACCTTTAAACAGTCTCGTTGGTAAACATTCCAACGGGTGGCGATATCTTTTCAGATAACTACTGGCGCATCTCTATGTATTGACTAATACTTTTAGAAATGGCTAAAAATTCTTGGGTTGGAATCTGACGAATCAATTCATCAGTCTCACCGTCTTTAATAAAAACGACCCTATTTTGGGAGTCTTTATCGCTTTCAAACTTCATCTAATTTTGAAGCTATTCAAACTGAGTATTAAGATGCATTATCAATGTATCTAATTCAGCTGAATCTATCGGATCTTTTAATGAACCGGTTGATCGCCCGCCTCCGGTAATTTCAGTTGACCAATATCAGCTTTATTTTGCGCAACTTCTTGAGCAAACTCCTACTAACTCGTGTTCTGAAAACACCTGAAGCAATCGATTTTATTGCATTGCCTGTCGGCATTGTAGTCAAGTTATTAGGTTGTATACCAGTTAAATCTGCCATACACCCTTCTTATTCAATTCAACATATATCTATCTATATGATTTCATTTAACAAGACACCTGTTAAACCTTCTTTATTCAGTATGCCACTTTTTTGTACCGATTCCAGATAGCTTTGAATGTGTTTCATCATTTCAAGCGAACCTTCATTCGGGTACTGTTTAATGACTTCATCAGTTGTTCTATCTATCACTTTAACCACTGAAGACTGAGTAGATTCATCCACATAAAAGGCCAAACCCACACCAAGTTGCTCAAGCCTTGAATTAACCTGTGCAACTTTTTCAAGAGTGGCCGTTCTAGCTTCTGGCGGAGACTCCGATGCAGAAGTCGCGACTGAGGTTTCTATTTGCTGCTGTTTTGGTATTTCCACAGCAGGCTTAACGCCTGACTGTAGAGTACTGTTTTCAATAGCGGACGTTGACAAAGAATTTATATCCATATCACTCTCTCCTTATTGAACTCAAACGTTACCCAACTTATTATCGAAGAAGTGATAATACGTTTTGCGAAGACTGGTTCGCTTGGCTCAACATGCTCATACCCGCTTGCTGTAATACTTGGTTTTTCGCTAAGTTAGCACTTTCTTTTGCGAAATCCGCATCTTGGATGTTTGAACGTGCTGCAGATACGTTTTGACTGATATTTT
>Ga0314774_1000070_pt1 | contig 92671 bp, 75 predicted proteins | sample MetaGCBIA2018_FD_204515 | JGI IMG/M metagenome (GOLD analysis project Ga0314774, IMG submission 204515) | Cryopeg brine microbial communities from Beaufort Sea near Barrow, Alaska, United States - CBIA 2018 | ecosystem: Environmental > Aquatic > Marine > Coastal | place: USA: Alaska | collected... | reverse complement strand
CGGATGGCCTGCTTGCGGTGAAATAGATATTATGGAACATTGGGGGCATAATCAAAACACTGTTCAAAGTGCAATGCATACTCCGTCTAGTTTTGGAAGCACAACAAATCACGGAGCACAATATTTACCTGATGTGTCTACTGAATTTCATGTTTATTCGGTTGAGTGGGATGATGAGGAAATTGTGTTTGCTGTAGATGGAAAGGTGCATTACACCTATAATCCAGCAGTAAAAAATAGTGAAACTTGGCCATACACATCTAATCAATTTTTAATATTAAATGTTGCCTTGGGCGGTAGTTGGTTTTCAATTGATCCTAATTTCACTTCATCAACCATGGAAATTGATTATGTGAGGGTTTACCAATAAATAAAGGTTTTTGATAATTTTAGTTCATAAAATGGTTAAATATTATAAATATTCTGCCTCTTTATGGTACTTCACGAAGCTTTAAATTTGCTTTATTTTTTAATTCAACGCCTACAATTGAAATAATAAAAGATCTAAAAAAAGAAATGAATGATTACGGAGCTATTTCTGAAGAAAAGCCTTTTGGGCCTTCAGGAACGTTCAATGGATTTAAACACAACGAACCGGTAATACTAATAAAGCATAGAACATTTTCTAAAATGAGATGGTGGTTTTAATTGTGGTAAATGATGGAAGCACATCCACCCTATTTCATATAAAACACAATGATAAATGTCTCACAACATCATTAGATAGTGGATCGGCAGTAAACTATGTTTGGTAAAATGTTAATTATAAAAAATTTATAAAATGAAAAAAATAACAACACTCTTGCTTTTAATAATCACCTTTTTTGGGTGCTCCCCAAAAAAAAGTGACGTAAAAACAGAAACTGATGAATCTACAGTTATAAAAAATGAAACAGCCATTGTTTATACATCTGCCCACAGCACAAATCTAAAACTTACACTTACAGATACGCTGCAATTCGGTGATTTTAAACAGCCATTGGAGACTGAATCCGCTATTTTAATAGATCCAACCAAACAATTTCAAACTTTTTTGGGTATTGGCGCTGCGTTAACAGATGCTTCCGCAGAAACTTTTTACAAACTGTCAAAAGAAAATCAGAACATCTTTTTGGAGGCTTATTACAGCGTTGATAAAGGAATTGGCTATACTTTAGGAAGAACCATTATTCATAGCTGTGATTTTTCAAGCGAAAGTTACACCTATATTGAAGAAGGTGATGCTGAGTTAAAAACTTTCAGCATTGAACACGACAGAAAATACAGATTGCCTTTCACAAAATTGGCCATAGAAGCCGCCGGAGGAAAATTAACTTTGTTTGCAAGTCCATGGAGTCCGCCAGCATTTATGAAAACAAACAACAATATGTTGCAGGGCGGGAAATTAAAAGCCGAATTCTACCAGCCTTGGGCAAATTATTATGCAAAATTCATAAAAGCCTACGAAAAAGAAGGAATTCCAATTTGGGGATTGACAGTTCAAAATGAGCCAATGGCTACCCAAACTTGGGAATCTTGTATATACACTGCTGAAGAAGAGCGTGATTTTTTAAAAAATTACTTAGGCCCAACATTGGAAAAAGAAGGCTTGGGTGATAAAAATATTATTGTTTGGGATCACAACCGCGATTTGATGTTTCAACGTGCGAATGTGATTTTGAATGACCCTGAAGCGGCAAAATATGTTTGGGGAGTTGGTTTTCATTGGTATGAAGACTGGAAAGACGGCATTCCTATGTTTAATAATGTAAAAGCAGTACATGAAGCTTATCCAGATAAAAACTTGATTTTTACGGAAGGCACCAATGAAAAATATGATTTAGCCCGAATTGTGTCAGAAGATCCAAAACTGGCAGAACGTTACGGAAAATCCATGATTAACGACTTTAATAACGGAACGGTTGCCTGGACAGACTGGAATATTTTATTAGATGAAACCGGCGGACCAAATCACGTTGGGAATCTATGCTTCTCCCCTGTTCATGGTGATACAAAAACTGGTGAACTCACCTTTACAAACTCCTATTATTATATTGGTCATTTTTCGAAATTCATTCGTCCGGGAGCAAAGAGAATTTCAAGTGTATCAAGCGCAAATAATTTGATAACGACTGCATTTATAAATAAAGACGGCAGCATTGTGATTGTGGTTATGAATCAAGGTGATCAAGAAATATCATATAGTCTAACTATGAATTTAAAAACTGCAGTGCTAAATACTCCTCCTCACTCAATTCAAACCATAATCTATTAGCCATGAAAAAAATACTTATCAGTTTCCTTTTTGTACTTACTTCATTAATAAGTTTTTCTCAACAAAAAACTATAGATCAAAAAGTAAATGCTTTATTAAAGCAAATGACACTTGAAGAGAAAATAGGTCAACTCAATCAATATACAGGCGATAATGCTGCGACTGGACCTATCACCATAAACCCAAACAAACAATCACAAATTAAATCGGGTCAAGTTGGTTCCATGCTTAATATTTTAGGAAGCAAATACACAAGACAATATCAGGAGTTAGCCATGCAATCCAGATTAAAAATTCCGTTGTTGTTTGCTCAAGATGTTATTCATGGGTATAAAACCACTTTTCCCATTCCTTTAGCAGAAGCCGCAAGTTGGGATTTGGAAGCCATAGAACTTTCGGCAAGAATTGCGGCAACAGAAGCATCTGCAAGTGGCATTCATTGGACGTTTGCACCTATGGTTGATATTGCTCATGATCCGCGCTGGGGAAGGGTTATGGAAGGTGCCGGAGAAGACACTTATTTAGGTTCGAAAATCGCTTTTGCCAGAGTAAAAGGCTTTCAAGGCAATGCATTGGGTGATTTAAATTCAGTCATGGCATGTGTTAAACATTTCGCGGCTTATGGTGCAGCAATTGGTGGCAGAGATTATAATTCTGTGGATATGAGTGAGCGGATGCTTTGGGAAACCTACCTTCCTCCTTTCAAAGCAGCTTTAGACGCAGGTGCGGCAACTTTTATGAATTCTTTTAATGATTTAAATGGCATTCCAGCAACAGGAAATAAATATTTACAGCGAGAAATTCTAAAAGGAAAATGGAATTTCAAAGGTTTTGTAGTTTCGGATTGGGGTTCAATAGGAGAAATGATAAATCACGGATATGTAAAAGACGATAAAGAAGCGGCATTGGCTGCCATAACAGCCGGCAGCGACATGGATATGGAAAGTAATTCATATAAAAATAATTTGGCACAACTGGTGAAAGAAAATAAAGTACCCATCGCTTTAATTGATGATGCCGTAAAAAGAATTCTACGCAAAAAATTTGAATTGGGATTGTTTGAAGATCCTTATAAATACTCAAATTCAGAAAGAGAACAAGCAGCACTTAACAATCCAGAACACACCAAAGCAGCCAGAGAAATAGCCTCAAAAAGTATTGTTTTGCTGAAAAATGAAAACAATATCTTACCGCTGTCAAAAGACACCAAAACCATCGCTTTTATTGGACCAATGGTAAAACCATTAAGAGCAAATCATGGCTTCTGGGCAGTAGAGTTAAAGGATGTAGATTCAACCTATATTGTTTCGCAATGGAAAGGAATGCAAAATAAGGTTGGTAAAAGTACCAAACTTTTATATGCCAAAGGTTGTGATTTTGAAGGAGAAAATAAAGATGGTTTTGCCGAAGCTATTGCTGTTGCCAATCAAGCCGATGTGGTGATTTTAAGCATTGGGGAAAGATGGAATATGAGTGGCGAAGCCAAAAGCAGAAGCAATATTCATTTACCTGGCGTACAAGAAGAATTGGTAAAAGCCATACAAGAAACAGGAAAACCGGTGGTGGTTTTAATAAATGCAGGAAGGCCTCTTGTTTTTAATTGGACAGCCGATAATGTTCCTGCTATTCTTTATACCTGGTGGTTAGGAAGTGAAGCAGGAAACGCCATTGCAGATGTGTTATTTGGAGATTACAATCCTTCAGGAAAATTGCCTATGACTTTCCCAAGAGATGAAGGTCAAATCCCTATTTATTACAATCATTTTAATACTGGCAGACCCGCTAAAAATGAATCAGACACCAACTATGTTTCAGCTTATATCGATTTAAAAAACAGCCCTAAATTTCCTTTTGGATTTGGACTTAGTTATACGTCATTTCAATATTCCGATTTAAAATTATCAAGTCAAAAAATTAAAAATACTGAAAGTATTGAGGTAAGCTTAAATATTTCAAATACCGGTAAAGTAGCTGGTGAAGAAGTGGTTCAGTTGTATTTGCACGATAAAGTGGGTTCAGTGGTAAGGCCTATTATGGAACTCAAAGATTTTCAAAAAATAAAACTAAATGCCGGAGAAAGTAAAATAGTTAAATTTATTATTGATAAAGAGAAACTTTCATTCTATAATCAGGAATTGCAATGGGTAACCGAACCTGGAGAATTTGAAATTATGATTGGAACTTCATCAGCAGATATTAGATTAAAGAGCGAATTTGAATTGACAAATTAGATAAAAATAAGGTGTTCATACCCTGTTTTTGGGTTTGTTGTTTCTGCTGAATTGGGTTTATGAACACCTTTAGGAATTGTTAGATCTAGAAGTTTAGCGCGTTCCTTAACTATTTTATTGGAGATGGCATTGCAACTATTTTCTTTGAATAAAATTTTAAATGAATAAAAAGTAATCTCATGAAAATTTACTTTACTCTTTTAAATAATCTTATTATAAAATTGTTTCGGCTTGATTTCCACATTGGAAATAATATTAAATCTTTAAAAAAAGTAGTTGTATTTCTACTTTTGTTATTTTTTATTTCAGAAGCAAATTCTCAAAGTAAAAGCTATAAAAGAGGTGTTTCATACGGATTTCATTCTGAAAAAGATATGCAGAATTTTTCAAAAAATATTTCCTGGTGGTATAATTGGGCCGCCGAACCAGATATTGCCATTCGTGATACTTACAAAAATTATGGGGTAGATTTTACCCCAATGTCATGGAATGGAAATGGAATAAATGCCGTAAATAATTGGGTAAATCAGGACCCAAACGTCAAATATATATTGGGATTTAATGAACCTAATTTTACCGACCAAGCAAATATGACACCTAAACAAGCCGCAACTGCCTGGCCGGCATTTCAGGAAATTGCAAACTTGCATAATTTAAAAACAGTAGGGCCGGCAGTAAATTATTGTGGTGATTGCGTTACAGAAAATGGTGTCACTTATAACGATCCATTTAAATATCTCGATGATTTTTTTACGGCTTGTCAAGATTGTGATGTTGATTTTATTGCATTACACTGGTACGGAGGCGGAAATTCAATAGTTGAGTATGTAGAAAATGCCCGAAAATATAATAAACCAATTTGGGTAACAGAATTTGCGTCTTGGGACAATTCTGTAACAAACGTTGAAGACCAAAAAAAATACCTTGCAGGAACTGTTAATTTCTTGGAACGTGATCCTGATGTTTATCGCTATTCTTGGTTTATAGGAAGGCGGCAATCTGGCCAAACTTCCTATCCTTTTATTGATTTATATGGTGCGGAAGGAGAATTGACGGAACTTGGAAAAATCTATATGAATATTCCCGTATATGATCCAGCTATGAAATTTCAAATTCCAGGAAAAATAGAAGCGGAAGAATATTTCCTGATGTCAGGATTATTTGCTGAAATTACCTCAGACACTGATGGGTTTTTAAATATTGGCTGGACTGACAATAATGATTGGGCAGAATACAAAATCAATGTAAATAAAAGCGGCACCTATAATTTATACACCCGGATTGCAGGAACAAATACAGGCATCATTGATTTTCTTGTTGATAATAAATTAGCGGCAACGTTAAATACACCAAGCACCGGAGATTGGCAAAACTGGAAAACCGTTTCAACAAAAATTGAACTTGAAAAAGGAGAACATCTATTAAAAATGTTGATTAAAGATGCAGGTTTTAATATAAATTGGATTGCTGTTTCAGAAAATTTAATTTTAGAACCAAATAATTTTAATATTCAGGTAATTGGAGAAACCTGTTCAGAAAAAAACAACGGGAAAATTATAATTTTGGCAAATGAATCTCTAAATTATAATGTTAATCTAAATGGCAGTAACTACCCATTCACTACCAATAAAGCTATTGATAATTTAACGCCAGGATTACACAATATTTGCATAACGGTTATCGGTGAAACTTATGAACAGTGCTATAACATTGAAATTCCTGAAGGAACCTTGGTTTCAGGAAAGGCAGTAATCACTTCAAAAAAAGCTAAAATTGAAATCAACCAAGGAACAGCTCCCTTTCAAGTATTTGTAAATGGAAATTTAGTTTTACAAACTTCCTCGCCAACTTTTAATATTAAGGTAAAACAAGGTGATGAAATTCAAGTGAAAACAGCTGTTTCATGTGAGGGTATTTATTCTAAAATGATAGATTCGTTTGATGAGATAACTGCCTACCCAAATCCAACATCCGGAACCGTGGAGATCGCATTTCCTACAACACAAAAAGAAGTTTCAATTGCGTTATATAACATACAGTCACAACTAATTTCTGTAAAAACCTACACCGTAATTAATGGAAAAACAGAGCTTTCCCTTAAAGATAAGCCTTCAGGGGTTTACATCGCTAAAATAGATTCAGAAAAGCCTTTAAACCTTAAAATTATAAAATTATAAATAAAATAATTAAGCATCTTACAATCATAAATATGAAAAAATATAAAAATATATTAATCGCCATTGCAATTATTTCTGTAGTCAGTTCGTGTAAAGTTGTTGAAAATAATTCAGAAAAAACAGCCACCAACACCCTAAATTTTATCAAAACAAATGGAACAAAATTGGTTGATAACAAAGGAAACTCCATTATTTTAAAAGGAACGAATTTGGGCAACTGGTTGGTTCCTGAAGGTTATATGTTTAAAATGAACCAGGTAAGTTCCCCTCGAAAAATTGATGAATTGTTGTATGAATTGGTTGGTCCAGACAGTTTACAGGTATTTTGGAACGGTTTTTTGAATAATTACATCACGCACGACGATATTAAATATTTAAAAAGCATAGGTGTCAACCATATCCGCTTGCCTTTCCATTATAAAATGTTTACGGACGATTTGTATATGGGAGAAAGAAATGCCGGATTTAAGTATTTTGACAGACTAATTGATTGGTGCAGAGAAGAAAAAATGTATGTTTTATTGGATATGCATGCTGCTCCGGGAGGACAAACAGGTGACAATATTGATGACAGTTATGGGTATCCCTTTCTTTTTAAAAGTAAATCCTCACAAGATTTAATGACGAAAATTTGGGTGAAAATAGCCGAAAAATATAAAAACGAACCTGTAATTATTGGTTATGATATTGTGAATGAGCCAATTGCACATTATTTTAATGATGAACTCCCCTATTTAAACCATCAGTTATTCTTGCTTTATAAACGCATCGTAACAGAAATTCGTGCAGTAGATAAAGTTCACACTATTTTTCTAAATGGCTCTAATTGGGCCGGTAATTTTGATGTGTTTGAAGAAATTATCGACAACAATGTGGTGTATGAATTTCATAAATATTGGTTTGAGGTCAATAAGGAATCTATACAAAAATATCTGGATTTTAGAGACGAACATCAAGTTCCAATTTATATTGGAGAAACAGGTGAAAATACAGACGAATGGGTAAATGATTTTAGGGCTTTACTTGACAAGTATGAGGTTAGCTGGGCTTTTTGGCCGTATAAAAAAATGAAAAACACCAAAGGGATTATGAATTTCAAGGAACCTGAAGATTATCATTTGATTACTAAATATGCCGATAGTGATCGTTCTTCTTATGCTAAAATGAGAGAAAACAGACCTGATGTTTTAAAAATTCAAAAGGCACTAAATACCTATTTAGAAAATAGTCTTTATAAAAATAATTATCCAAACAAAGGTTATGTAAAGGCCCTAAATTTTAAAACAGATTAAAAAAAATCTTCAAAATTTGCTGTAAAAAAAATGGTTTTTGATAGCAAATTTTGAACTTTTTGAATTATAAACATCAAGGATTATATAGCTTTAAGTTCAGAGAAATTAAGACCTAAATCATGAAAATTCAAAAAAATATTTTATTCTTATTCCTATTTATTTCAATAAATACTTTTGCGCAAGAATATCAAAAAATATGGCAAGCGGAAATTGATGCCTTCGACAAGTTAAATGGAGACAATCCATTGCAGGAAGGGATTCTTTTTACGGGAAGTTCCTCCATTAGGATGTGGAAAAACCCTGCTAAAGATTTCAACAATCCAAACATTTTGAACAGGGGTTTCGGCGGTTCTCAAATAATAGATTTAATTGAGAATTTTGATCAGGTAATATTAAAATACCACCCCAAAAAAATAGTCATTTATTCGGGGGATAACGATGTGGAGGCAGGAAAACCAGCCGAAATTGTTTATGGTGATTTTTGCACTTTATATGGCATGATTAAAGCCAAATTACCAAATGCCCAAGTGTATTATATTGCCATTAAACCCAGCTTAAACAGGTGGGCAAAAGTGATAGAGATGAAAAAAGCGAATACCATGATTCATGAGTTTTTGAACGCTAAATCAAATGCTGCTTTTGTGGATATATTCTCCCCTATGATTGATTTAACCGGAAAACCAAGTGAAAAATGGTTTTTAGAAGATGGGTTGCATATGACTGATGAAGGCTATCAATTATGGACAAAAATTTTGGCACCCTATATTAAAGAACTGAAGACTCATTATTAAATTATATCAAAATGAATAAATTAATCACTTACATTTTCCTGATTTTCCCTTTACTTGGATTTTCCCAAGAACTGATAACAAATGTTCATAACAGGCAAACGACTTCCTTAAATGGCGAATGGAATTACATTGTAGATCAGTACGAAACCGGTTATTACAGTTTTCACCATGATGCTTTTGACCAACAAAAAGGGTTTCAAAAATCGGCCTTTTACAGCAATTATCACGCACAAAACAAACAGGAATTGGTGGAATATGATTTTGACAAATCACCAACAATGACCATACCCGGTGATTGGAATTCACAAAAGGAAAATCTTTTTTATTATGAAGGGAATATTTGGTTCAAGAAATCATTCGACTACGATTTAAAAGAAAACAAACGGCTTTTTGTCTATTTTGGTGCCATAAATTATAAAGCAGAAGTGTACCTAAACGGAATAAAATTGGGTATTCACGAAGGTGGATTCACGCCATTTAATTTTGAAATTTCATCAATAATAAAAGAAAAAGATAATTTTTTAGTGGTGAAAGTGGATGATACCCGAAAGAAGGAAGCAGTGCCAACCACCAATACCGATTGGTTTAATTATGGGGGAATTACACGAGATGTTTTATTAATAGAAGAACCAAAATCTTTTATTCAGGATTATTTTGTTCAACTAAAAAAAGGAGATAAAAACACGATTTCCGGCTTTGTCAAGATTAATAATTTTGATGAAAACGAGGAATTTATCAATATCAAAATCCCGGAATTGAAAATTAATTACAAAGGGAAAATAAATGCAGAAGGAATGGTTTCTTTTGAAATCAACAGCAAAAAAATTAAATATTGGTCGCCTGAAACACCAAAATTATACGATGTTTCCTTAGAATATAACAACCAAATCCTACAGGACAACATTGGTTTCAGAACCATTGAAACCCAAAACGCCAAAATATTGCTGAATGGCAAACCTGTTTTCTTAAAAGGAATTTCCATTCACGAAGAAAACGACAAAGGCGGAAGGGCAAATTCTAAAGCCGATGCTTTGCGTTTATTGACTTGGGCGAAAGAATTGGGCTGCAATTATGTTCGGCTGGCACACTATCCTCATAACGAAAATATGGTGCGGTTGGCGGACAAAATCGGGTTGATGGTTTGGGAAGAAATTCCTGTGTACTGGACGGTTGATTTCACAAACATGGAAACCTATAAAAACGCAGAAAATCAGCTGGTTGAAATGATTGGCCGTGATAAAAACAGATGCTCCACCATTATTTGGTCTATGGCAAATGAAACGCCAATTTCTGATGCTCGGAATACTTTTATCAATAATTTAAATGCCAAAGCCAGGGATTTAGACAATACCCGATTGATTAGTGCCGCCTTATTGACAAAAAGCAATAACCTGAATAGTTATGTTGACGATCCCATTGCCGAAAACCTTGACATTATTGCCTTTAACGAATATTTAGGTTGGTATGGCGGGAATTTAGATGATGCCGAAAAGATAAAATGGACCTCGAAATATAACAAACCAGTGGTAGTTTCTGAATTTGGCGGAGGCGCAAAAGCCGGACTTCACGGTAAAAAAAATGAGCGCTGGACAGAAGAATTCCAAGAATATTTATATGTTCAAAACTTGAAAATGATTGAAAAAATACCAAATATCAGCGGATTGAGTCCGTGGATTTTGGTGGATTTCAGATCTCCAAGAAGACTTTTGCCAGAAATTCAGGACGGATACAATAGAAAAGGATTGATTTCTAATAAAGGAATTAAGAAAAAAGCATTTTTTGTATTAAAAAATTTCTATAATAATAAATAAACCGATAAAATCAAGAATCCCAAAGCTTTTATTGACTGTAATATTTTATTTTTCTGATAATTTCCTGCAGTACCATTTCAAACAAGGTTCACTGAACACAAATACAAAATAAAAAAAGGTGAAGTAATCGCTAACGCAAATTGAATTACGATATACGATTTTTTGATAGAACGGAGAGGTCGCGACCTTTTCCTGCATTTTCCTTTTATAAGCCCAACGCGCCGGCTGGCCCTATCGCTAAAAATGTATACTGTACGTTTTCTTAACTACCAACGCGCCGGCTGGCCCTATCGCTAAAAATGTATACTATACATTTTCTTAACTACCAACGCGCCGGCTGGCCCTATCGCTAAAAATGTATACTATACATTTTCTTAACGCTCTGTCCCCCTTTCGGGGTTAGGGGGCTTTTTCAATTGTTATAGCCCTCACAACTGCTTTATCCCCATAACGTTCCCGCATTTTATCCATGGCTTGGTACAAATTCACTATTTTGGCACTGTCTTCAAATAAATTAATTTGCTGTCCGCCACCTACCAAATCACTAAACTTCACTCCTATTAACCTGACCATTAACCGCCTTTGGTACAAGTTTTTATAAAGTTCCATAACAACCGGCAAAATAGCATGGTCCGCAGAACTGTAAGCTATTTTTTTTTGTTTTGTATAGGTTTGAAAATCGGAATAGCGAATTTTAAAAGTAATACACGCAGTTAATTTATTGCTTCTACGCAACTGAAAAATCAAATTTTCTGTCATGGCAACAATATTGCTTTTTAGCTTTTCAAGATCCGTGGTGTCTTTCTCAAAGGTGTTTTCTGTTGAAATGGATTTCCGTTTGTGGTATTTTATAACAGGAGAATTATCGATGCCATTTGCTTTTTTCCAAATGCCGCTGCCCTGTTTTCCAAAAACTTTGGTCATCATATCAATCGGCATTTCCTGAACGGTTTTTATGCGTTTAATCCCCAAGTCGCACAGTATATTGTAGGTTTTTTCGCCCACCATAGGAATTTTACGGACAGATAGCGGCGCCAGAAAAAACTTTTCGGCACCGCTGTTTATTTTCAGCTCATTGTTGGGTTTTGCTTCTCCCGTTGCTATTTTTGAAACGGTTTTGTTTACGGACAATCCAAAAGAGATGGGCAATCCCGTTTCTGTAATTATTTTTTTACGCAATTCTGAGGCCAATTGATGACAGCCGAAAAACTTGTCCGTTCCGGTCAAATCAATATAAAATTCATCTATTGAAGACTTTTCATATAAAGGAACGGCTTCATTGACAACATCGGTTACCAGCTTTGAAAATTTGGTGTAAATCCCCGAATTTCCTCGCAATACAATGGCTTCCGGACATAATTGTTTTGCCATGCGCATAGGCATTGCTGAATGAACACCATATTTTCTGGCTTCATAACTGCATGAAGCAACGACGCCTCTATCGGAAGTTCCGCCGATTAAAATGGGTTTCCCTTCCAGTCCGCTGTTCATCAATCGTTCGCAGGACACAAAAAAAGTATCCAAATCCATATGTACAATAGAACGTTCTAATGTATTCATACTATTACGTTTTTAGTGGTGTCTGTATATCTCGGATCCTGAATAATTGCCAGTTTCTCCATTTTTTCTATTTCAATAGTGATACAATCAAATTCCTCCGTAACTTTTCCCATTAATTGATATACGCCTCTTCCTTTAAATGGATGTTTTTTAGCAGCTGGCGGAAAATGAACGGTATCAATATGATCTCCTTTTACATCCACAAAATTTCCGAAATACATTAAATCGCCTTTAGAAGTGCTTACTCTTTTTGCCGTCACATAATACCCGTAAACCGTTACCGTTTTTCCTATATAATGCGCCAAATCACTCGCAATCAATTGTTGGTGAATTTGTTGTGTCAATAAATCAAAAGGACTGCACAACGGAAAACCCAGGTATTGGATTTCGTCAAACGCATCTTCAAATCGGCTGCAACTTAGTTGTGGCGTGTTGTACAGAATTTTTTCCGATTTAAAAAGCGTGGAAACATGTTCTTCCAAACACACTTTATTCACTTTCATATAAGCTTCCCACAACAATTCGCGTTTATTTCTCCCCGTAAACTGAAAAGCATTTATTTTAACTAAAATTGAAAGCTGTTCCAACGAAATAGCAACGCGTTCAATAAAATCGTCCAAATCCAAAAACAATCCGTTTTTATCCCGCTCATTTACAATTTTTGTGGCATTTTTCAATTCAAAACTTTCCAGCATCATAAAACCCAAATAAATATCATTCCCTTCTATATAATTCTGATCATAAGACTTGTTAATGGTTGGCGGATGGATAATTCCTCCGTTCATCCGCGCTTCGTGCACATAATATTCCGGCTGGTAAAATCCGCCGAAATTGTTAAGCGTTGCCACCAAATATTCCAGCGGATAATAAGCTTTTAAAAACAGGCTTTGATAGCTTTCAACGGCATAGGAAGCTGAATGGCCTTTGGCAAAAGCATAACCGGCAAAACTCTCAATTTGTCGCCAAATTTCTGAAGTCAGCTCATAATTGTGCCCTTTGTTTTTACAATTTTCAAAAAACTGATCCTTCACTTTTGAAAATTCCTCTTTCGACCTGAATTTTCCGCTCATTCCGCGCCGCAACATATCCGCTTCCCCCAAACTTAATCCGCCAAAATGGTGCGCCACTTTTATAACATCTTCCTGATAAACCATCACACCGTAAGTTTCGGGCATAATTTTAAGCAACATCGGGTTCGCCTCTTTTCTGCGTTCGGGATTTCTGTATCTTAAAATATATTCCCGCATCATCCCCGATTTTGCAACACCCGGCCGTATGACCGAACTTGCCGCCACCAATCCCAAATAATTATCGACCTGTAATTTTTTCAGCAACATCCGCATCGCGGGAGATTCCACATAAAAACAACCAATTGCCTTCGCATTTTTCAACAGGTTTTTAATTTTTGGATCTTCCTTGAATCGTTTTATGTCGTGAATGTCAATCTCTGGATGATTTGGATGGTTGTATTTTACAATGTCAACGGCTTCCCTTATTTTTCCCAAACCGCGCTGACTCAAAATATCAAATTTATACAAGCCAATATCTTCTGCCACAACCATATCAAACATGGTGGTCGAAAATCCTTTTGGAGGCAAATAAGTGGCTGTATAATAATCAATTGGTTTTTCTGAAATTAGAATTCCGCCGGGATGAATGCCCAAATAATTTGGAAATCCCTGAATGTGTTTGCTGTAAATCAAGACCAATTTCGACAAATCATCCAATTCATTTGGGTTGAAATTTCCTATGGAAAGCTTGTCTATTTCTTCTTTCGGCAATCCGAAAACTTTCCCCAATTCCCGAACCGAAGCTCTATATTTAAAAGTGTTGTAAACTGCAATCAATGACGTATTTTTAAATCGATTAAAAATAAAATTCATGACGTCATCTCTGTCTCGCCAGGAAAAATCCAAATCGAAATCGGGCGGATTTATCCTGTATAAATTGATAAAACGTTCAAAATATAAATCCAGTTCTATGGGATCAACATCCGTAATTCGCAACAAATACGCCACAATGCTGTTGGCACCGCTTCCTCGGCCAACATAATAATAATTTTTTCTTCGGGCATATTTCAATATTTTCCAATTGATTAAAAAATAGGAAACAAACTGCTTTTGCCGAATTATTTCAAGCTCTTTTTCCAATCGGGCAAACACGCGCTTGCCAATTTTTTTATACCGATAGTTTAAGCCATCGTAAGCCAGTTTTTTCAGCAGTCTAAAGTCCAGTGCCGAATTGTTGCTGTAGGTTTTCTGATTTTTTGGCGCATTTTTTGAAAAATCAAAATCGAGATGGCAATGGTTCAAAATATGTTCTGTGTTTTCAATAATTTGTGGATATTCCTCAAACGTATCTTTCAACATTTTTTCAGAAATCATCACATCCGATTCGGCTCCCTGCTCCGATTTTGGCAGTTTGCTGAGCAAAACATTGTTATCGATGGCACGTAGTAATCTGTGCGTGTTAAATCCTTTTTTATGCTGAAATGAAACCGTTTTCAACACCACCAGTTTCTCCTGATGCAATTGCCATTTTGAAAACTTGAGCAGGTTTAAATCGGAAGGTTTTACGCCCATAAATTCATTTTCCTGAAGGTCCATGAGCGTATTTTGATACGGATAAATCACATAGGTATCCGGAATGTATTTTGCGCGTTTGGGAATCTCTGTTTTATTGGAATGCAAAAATTCTGACAGGTATTTATTTAGCTGCTGCAGAGCCTCATTATTTTTCGCCAGCATCACAAATTGTTGTTGCGCGCCATTTCTAAAATCTACTCCCAAAACAGGTTTTATGTTGTATTTTGAAGCCAAACGCACAAAATCCAGGTTGGCCGAAGTACTGTTGATATCGGTCAGGGCCATTGCCGCAATGTTGTGCTGAAATGCCAGATCCAATAAGGCTTCCGGCGCTATTGTACCATATTTTAAACTATAATATGAATGAGTGTTTAAATACATTTTCTCAGAAAAAATTAGGCAGTATTCTTTTTTTTGCTAAATTAGCTCAAAATATTAGCAATTGTTGCTCATAAATTTAGCATTATGAATTATTTGTCACAAAATATCAAACACATCAGAACCTTAAAAGGACTCACGCAGGAACAGTTTGCGGAAGATTTAAAAGTCTCCCGCTCACGCATAAGTTCTTATGAAGAAAACAGGGCCATTCCTCCTATTGAATTTTTAATTGATTTGTCCGATTATTTTAAGGTTCCCATTGATATTTTAATCAAAAATGATTTGTCTGGCGCAAAAGATGTTTCGTTTATTGAAATTGGAAACAGAAGGGTTTTATTCCCCATTACCGTAGATGGCGCTAATGAAGATTTGATAGAAATTATTCCGGTTGAAGCTTCCGCAGGTTATTTAAGAGGCTATGCCGACCCTGAATATATTGAACATTTAGAAAAAATAAAACTGCCATTTTTACCAACGGGAACACACCGGGCATTTCCCATAAAAGGAGATTCCATGCTGCCGGTAAAAAGCGGTTCTTATATTGTTGCGAGATTTGTCGAAGAAATCAGCAACCTAAAAGATGGTAAAACGTATATTGTGCTCACTTTAAATGATGGCATTGTTTACAAGCGGGTTTTTAATAAATTGGAAGAAAATAACATGCTTTTGCTGGCTTCCGACAACAAAAAATACGATCCTTATTACGTGCCAATTGATGAAGTGCTGGAATTGTGGGAATTTACATGCAGCATCAATACACAGGAATATGAGGAGCACGAATTAAAAATAAGCAGCATTGCCTCGATGTTAAATCAGTTGGGTATTGAGTTAAAGGCACTGGAAAATCGATAAAATATAATGTACGCAATAATTGATATAGAAACCACCGGACACAGTTCCAAAATAACAGAAATTTCCATTTTTGTGTATGATGGAGAAAAAGTAATTGATGAGTTTACAACCCTTGTAAATCCGGAATGCATCATCCCTCCTTTCATTACCAATTTAACGGGAATTACAAATGCGATGGTGGGCAATGCCCCTAAATTTTATGAAATTGCCAAAAAAATAGCCGAAATTACCAAAGACACTATTTTTGTGGCGCACAACGTAAACTTTGATTACAACATCATACAAAAAGAATTTAAAGATTTAGGATTTGAATTTAAACAGAAAAAACTGTGCACGATACAGTTATCACGAAAATTAATTCCAAATTTAAGATCGTACAGTCTGGGATCGCTTTGCGTTACGCAAAATATTGTAATTAAAGACAGGCACCGTGCAAAAGGAGACGCGGAAGCCACGGTAATCTTATTCGAAAAACTATTGCTTTTAGATGCCAATCAAACGGTATTCAATTCCTTTTTAAACCCACGGTCAAAACAATCGACATTGCCGCCTTTGTTGCCGAAAAAAACGGTTGATGAACTTTCAGAAAATTCGGGTGTTTATTATTTCAAAAATGAAAAAAATGAAATCATTTATGTTGGAAAAGCCAAAAACATAAAGCAACGCGTGCTGAGTCATTTTTATGACAAAACAAAAAAAGAAATTACCATGTGCATGGAAACCAGCAATGTTTCTTATGTTGAAACCGGCAGTGAATTGCTTGCCTTGCTATTGGAATCTTCAGAAATAAAAAAAATACACCCCAAATACAATCGGGCACAAAGAAGGGCTCAGGAAAGTATCGGATTGTTTGCTTACGAAGACCGAGACGGCATAATGCATTTGGCCTATAACCGATTGAAATTAATTACAGCTCCTTTAATGAAGTTTTCCAACCTTACGGAATGCCGAATTTTTATGGAGAAATTATGCGAAGAATTTGAATTGTGTCCAAAGTATTGTCATTTACAAACCAATGTTTCCACCTGCTTTCATTACCAAATAAAAAAGTGCAAAGGTATTTGTAAAGAAGAAGAACCTGTAGAATTGTATAATTTAAGGGTACAAAAGGCCATTGATTCCTTAAAATTTAATACGGAAAACTTTATCATTAAAGAAACCGGCAGAACCACCAATGAATATGCGTATGTTTTGGTTCTTAATGGTATTTACAAAGGATTTGGATACGCAAGCAAGAAAAAAAAGATCACATCAGCAGCCGATTATTTTGATTTGCTAAACGCACAAAAAGAAAACAACGATGTCAGGCGAATTTTAAATGCTTATGTGGGTAAAAACAGCACAAGTATTATTCCGTTAGAATATGTCTCCAAACCTTTCGAACTCAACTTTTCTTAAATATAATTTTGACTTTCTCTTCTAAAAAAAGAAAATTTTTGCAGTTTTTAAAAGCTTCGTTCAGCCATTAATTACCGCAAAAATTTTATTTTATTTTTATGTTCCTAAAAATTATCTCGAATAATTTGGAGATTCTTTTGTGATGGTTACATTGTGTGGGTGGCTTTCACGCATTCCTGCAGCGGTAATTTTAACAAACCTGGCCTGTTTTTGCGCTTCAATATCTTTTGAACCACAATAACCCATTCCGGCACGTAAACCGCCAATAAACTGAACCATCGTTTCGTTTAACTCCCCTTTATAAGGAACCCGGCCTACAATTCCCTCAGGAACCAATTTTTTAATATCGTCTTCAATATCCTGAAAATAGCGATCTTTTGAACCATGTTCCATGGCTTCAATAGAACCCATTCCGCGGTACGATTTAAATTTTCGTCCTTCGTAAATAATGGTTTCACCCGGTGATTCTTTTGTACCTGCCAACAACGAACCCAGCATAACACTGTCTGCTCCTGCGGCAATTGCTTTCGGAATATCTCCCGTATAACGAATACCGCCATCGGCAATTACGGGAACTCCCGAGCCTTTAATGGCATTCGACACCTCAATAATGGCTGAAAGTTGCGGAAAACCAACACCAGCAATTACACGGGTTGTGCAAATAGAACCCGGTCCTATACCCACTTTTACAGCATCGGCGCCAGCTTCAACTAAATATTTTGCAGCTTCGCCTGTTGCAATGTTCCCCACAACAATATCAATATTGGGGTAAACACCTTTAATTTGTTTTAAAACAGTGACTACGCCTTTTGTATGCCCGTGAGCCGTATCAATAATTAAGGCGTCAACTCCGGCGGTTATTAAAGCCGAAGCTCTTTCAAGCGCATCCGCTGTAACGCCTATTGCTGCCGCTACGCACAAACGTCCATACTGGTCTTTATTCGCATTCGGATTTTCCAAAACCTTAATAATATCTCTGTAGGTTATCAGTCCGACCAATTTATAATTGGCGTCAACAACCGGTAATTTTTCAATTTTATGTTCCTGAAGAATAAGTTCTGCCTGATTTAATGAAGTGCCGACAGCCACAGTAATCAGGTTTTTAGAAGTCATTACTTCAGAAATTTTACGCTTATTGTCTCCCTCAAAACGCAAATCCCTATTGGTTATAATTCCAATTAGTTTTCCTTCTTTATCAATTACAGGAATCCCTCCTATACCATATTCTTTCATTAAGCTTTTAGCGACAAATACCGTTTCATCTTTAGTGATGGTAATTGGTTCTAAAATCATCCCTGATTCTGAACGCTTCACTTTTTTAACTTCTGCGGCCTGGTTTTCTATGGACATGTTTTTATGCAACACCCCTATTCCTCCTTCACGAGCCATGGCAATTGCCATATTCGATGCGGTAACTGTATCCATCGCTGCGGAAACGATTGGAACATTCAATGTGATGTTTTTTGTGAATTTTGTTTGCGTATTTACCTCACGTGGTAAAACTTCTGAAAATGCCGGAACTAATAGTACGTCATCGTAGGTTAAACCTTCACCTACTATTTTTGAAGAATTTGAAATCATAGTGCAATCAGCTTATAAATTAATTGCGTGCAAATTTAGACTATTTAATTTAAATAGGGCTATTTATGGCTTTTTTGAAAATAAAATTTGGTATCCGATTGCTATGCTGGCCAATACAAAACTAAAAGTCATTAATCTTTAAATTAAAAAAACTATCTGAATTTTCTAAATTTCTCCAAATACACAAAAAAAGTCACTATTAATTCCATGAATAAAATAAAAATGTAATTGTAGGTAGGGGAAATTAAGTTTAACTTGTTTAATACTTATAATTAAATAGAGCATCGTACCATCAAAAAGTAATTTTAGATTATATACTAATTTTAAAGGCAGAATATTATTGAATTTTCAGGAATAGAAATTATTTCCATTTATATAAAACAATTGTGTTTTCTTCTGCTATATTAATGTATAAAATAAAATATTATTGTATTATTTTTAATATATTGTCTTATTTTTGATGATATGACAAATATCATACAATAATAATTAAGATTAAACTATATTGTAATTTTAAACCTTGTCACATACAATTGAAAAACATTATTCACACTTCCTTCATTTCTATTATGGTTCTAATTACAGTAACCATAACATTCTATTTAGCCTATACAGGCTACAGTTATTACCATACTCCCATAGAAGAACGGTTTTATCATCCTCATTACAATTGGTTTAAATCAAGTGGTATTTACGGACAAGGTTTAGGCGTAATAGGAACATTCTTGATTCTTTTTGGCGTTTCTATTTATATAGCCAGAAAAAGGTATAACTTCATGGCAAAACAACTAAGATTAAAATACTTACTAGAATTTCATATTTTTCTATGTGTATTAGGCCCCATTATGATTCTTTTTCATACCGCTTTTAAATTTGGAGGTATTGTTTCTATTGCCTTTTGGAGCATGGCACTGGTTGTTCTTAGTGGTGTTGTTGGTAGATATATTTATATACAAATACCCAGAACAATTGAAGGTAGAGAATTAAATTTAAATGAGGTAAAAGACATGAAGACTGATTTGGCCTCTGTTTTAAATGAGAAATTTAAACTGACTGACAACATTATTTCAATGATTGATAGTTTAACAAAAGATGACTATACTAAAAGTTCCACACTTACGGTAGGAAGCTTAAGAAAAGCTTTAAGACAAAATAATTTACCCAAAACTGAAAGAGGCACTATTTTAAAAATGGTTAAAAAAGAAAAATCACTTTCCAGGAAAATTTCAAGATTACATACAATGCAAAAATTATTGAGATATTGGCACGTAATTCACCTGCCTTTTGCAATAATTATGTTGGTTATTGTTATAATTCACGTTGCTGTTACATTAACTCTTGGCTATAAATGGATATTTTGATGAATGAAGTAATTATAGAAGAAATTGTAATTTATGGAAGTGTATTTTTAATATGCTTCATCACCATCTTTTTTTATCTGAGGAAGAAAAAAGTAAATTCTATAGGTATTGAAAAAAAAGTAGCCATAGCAAAAGAAGAAGGTTTGTTTGAACCTGTTTCTTTGCATCCATATATTGACTTAAACACCTGTATTGGAAGCGCTGCTTGCGTAGCAGATTGCCCCGAGAAAGATATTTTAGGAATTGTAAACGGAAAGGCAACTGTTATCAATACAACACATTGTGTTGGACATGGAGCTTGTTTCCATGCGTGTCCTGTAGAAGCAATTTCGCTGCGTATTGGTACAGAAACAAGAGGTGTTGATTTACCACACGTAAATGAAAATTTTGAAACGAACACAAAGGGTGTTTACATTGCAGGAGAATTGGGTGGTATGGGACTGATAAAAAATAGTGTTGAGCAAGGACATCAAGCTATTCAAAATATTGTAAACAATAAGAAAAAACCCATACCAAATGTTATTGATGTAGGAATTATAGGTGCTGGACCCGCAGGTATTTCAGCAACATTGGCAGCAAAAAAATATGGCTTATCATCTGTCACATTAGAACAAGATTCTTTAGGTGGTACTGTTTATACGTTCCCCAGAGCTAAAATTGTCATGACTTCCCCTATGGATCTGCCACTCTATGGCAAAGTAAAGTTACACAACACTTCAAAAGATGAATTGCTTCAGCTATGGAAAAAAGTAATAGACACGCACAACATAGAGATTACTGAAAACACCAAAGTACAAAGTGTTAATTTATTAAAAGACAACACTTTTAAAATAATAACAAATACCGGCAGTGAATATATTTGCAATAATATCCTAATAGCCATTGGAAGACGCGGAAGCCCCAGAAAATTAAATATACTGGGTGAAGACACTATGAAGGTTGCTTATAGATTATTAGAACCTGAAAGAATTGAAAATAAAAAAGTAATTGTTGTTGGAGGTGGGGATTCAGCTATTGAAACTGTTCTCTTATTGAAAGACACTAATGATGTTATTCTTTCTTACAGAAAGGATAAATTTTCTAGGTTAAAACCTAAAAATAGAGATAAGATTAATAAAGCAATTGAAAACAAGGAAGTTAAAGTGCTGTTTAACTCTAATTTAATTTCAATACATACAGAAAATGTAGTGATAAATTGTAGTGAAAATGGTGTGAATGAAACTATTGCGAACGACTTGGTGTATATTTTTGCGGGAGGTGAGATGCCAACTGCTTTTCTACAAAAAGCCGGAGTAGAAATCTCAAAACGATTTGGATATATAATGAAAACATATAAAAAAACATCTTGAAAAATATACGAAACTATATAATTCCATTTTTTATCTTGTTTGTAACCTTTTGTTACAGCCAAATATCCCCTGGTGATTTAACCAGTGCTCACGCCAAGTATGAAGGAATGAGCAATTGTACCCTGTGTCATGATTTGGGTGAAAAAGTATCAAATGTCAAATGCTTGGATTGCCATAAAGAAATAAAAAACCTGATCACACAAAAAAAAGGTTATCATGTAAGTATTGAAGTCAAAAGCAAGGACTGTTTTAAATGCCACAGTGAACATCACGGTCGCAAATTTGATATGGTTCGGTTTGATCAAGAAAAATTTAATCATGAATTAGCAGGTTATAAATTAGATGGCAAGCATGCAGAAATTGACTGCAAAAAATGTCACGTTTCAGATTTTATAGTGAATAAGGAAATTAAGAAAAGACCCAATACATTTATTGGGTTAGAAACAAAATGTCTATCATGTCATGATGATTATCACCAAAAAACATTGTCATCAAACGACTGTGCTTCTTGTCATAGCACTAAAGAATTCTCACCAGCTTCAAAATTTGATCATAACAAAGCTGATTTTAAATTAAAAGGAAAACATGAAACTGTTGATTGTAAAAAATGTCATGAAGTAAGCCAAAAAAACGGTAAAGATTTTCAGAAATTTAATGATATTCCTTTTAATGATTGTAAAGCGTGTCATGACAATCCTCATAATGAAAAAATTACAGGAGCCTGCACTCAATGTCATACCGAAGCATCTTTTACGCTTTTTAAAGGGAGGGGAAAATTCAATCATAACACTACAAATTTTACTTTAAAAGGAAAACATCAAAATATTGATTGTTTTTCGTGTCATGCAAAAACATCAAACCCAAAATTGGTTTTTCAAGACAGAAATAATGTTGAAGAAACTAACTGCATTTCATGTCACAAAGACAGTCATGAAGGGAAATTAGGTGCTGACTGTGTTAAATGTCATAGCGAAACTGGTTTTACTTCATCAAAAACCATGAAATCTTTTGACCATAAATTAACAGATTTTCCTCTGGAGGGAAAACATGAAACTGTTGATTGCAAAAAATGTCATAAAGCAGGAACATTCACCAATGCTATTGATTTCACGTCATGCAATAGTTGCCACAAAGATTATCATGAAGGAGAATTCAAAAAGAACAATACTTCCCCTGATTGTATTACATGTCATTCTCTTGAAAGCGGATTTAACACCAGTTTATTTACTTTAGAACGTCATGAAAAAACAATATTTCCTTTAGAAGGCGCACATTCTGCAACACCTTGTTTTGCTTGTCATGTTAGTGAAACCGATCATAAATGGAGATTTAAAGATAAAAGTACTAAATGTGTTGATTGTCATAAAGATATTCATAAAAATTATATCACTGAAAAATACTATCCAGAGGCGAACTGTACTGTTTGTCATGTGAGTGACACTTGGTCTTCTGTAAATTTTGATCACAAAAAAACCGATTGGCCATTAGAAGGTAAACATCTGGAAACCGAATGCAGAGACTGTCATTTTAAGAATACTGAAAAAGGCAACAAATTTAATCAGAAATTCAGTAAACTAGAGAGTGATTGTGTCAGTTGTCATGAAAGTAAACACGGCGATCAGTTTGCTATCAATGGAAAAACAACATGTGTACGATGCCATGTTTTTAAAAGTTGGGTTCCAGAAAAATTTGATCATAATACAACAGCTTTTCGTTTAGAAGGGAAGCATGCTGAAATTGAATGCAGCCAATGTCATGTCGCTGCAGTTGAAAATAATCATAGTCGTTTTAATTATAAAATTAAAAAACACCAATGTATAGACTGTCATCAATAATAGTAGTTTTACTTGTAAGTATGCAACTATTTGCGCAATCTCCTCATGGGGAAGCGTTAAAAATAGATTGTGCACAATGCCATAATCCTGAAAGTTGGTCAATAGCAATGGAAACCATTAAATTCAACCATACTAAATTAACTGAGTTTGAATTAGAGGGAACCCATTCTGAAATTAATTGTAAAGAATGTCATTCGACATTGGTTTTTAATGAGGCCAAAACAGATTGCGTCTCTTGTCATACGGATATGCATAGCGGATCCGTTGGAAATGATTGTGTAAGATGTCATACTCCTAAAAACTGGATTGTGAATAATATCAAAGAAATACACGAAGAAAATGGGTTTGCCCTTAATGGTGCACATGGTAATTTAGATTGCGCTACCTGCCATACTTCTGAAACCAATTTAAGATTTGACAGAATTGGAAACGATTGTATCAATTGCCATTTAACAGATTTTAATAATACTATAAATCCTGACCATAAAAGTGCCGAATTTTCAACAAATTGCTCAGAATGTCACAATGCATTTTCTACATCTTGGTCTCCTGCTGTTTTTAACCATGAAATGTTTCCTCTTACTTTAGGTCATCAAATAGAAGAATGTAAATTGTGTCATGTTGATAATAATTTTAAAGATACTTCACCTGATTGTGTGAGTTGTCACCAAACCGATTTTAATTCATCTCAGGATCCAAATCATGAGGATGCCGGTTTTTCAACAGACTGTGTAACTTGTCATACTACAAATCCCAGTTGGAATCCAACTACTTGGGATCATAATGAATTTTATCCATTAAATGGAGCACATGCTGCAATTTCTAACGATTGTACCGCTTGCCATAAGCCAAAATATGGTACTTATAGCAATACACCTAATACGTGTGCCGGTTGTCATATTGATGATTTTAATGCAACAACAGCGCCTAATCACAGTGTTTCTAATTTTCCAACAGACTGTGCAACTTGTCATACTGAAAATAGTTGGGAACCTTCTAATTTTAATCATGATTTCTTCCCACTTTCACAAGGACATGATATTGATGATTGTACACAATGTCATACAACAGCAAATTATGCTGATACATCACCAGATTGTGTAAGCTGTCATCAAAGTGATTATGATACTACTATAAATCCAAATCATGTAGGTGCACAATTTTCAACAGATTGTATTGCTTGTCATACACCTGGAGGCTGGACTCCTTCAACATTTGATCATAATTTCTTTCCACTTACATTAGGTCATGATATACAAGATTGTAGCCAATGCCATATAAGTGCCAGCTATTCTGACACATCACCTGATTGTGTAACTTGTCATCTATCTACATACAATGCAACTACAAATCCTAATCATACAAGTGTTGGATTTAATATAGATTGTGCTACTTGCCATACAACTGGTGCCTGGACTCCTTCTACATTTGATCATAATTTCTTTCCACTTACATTAGGTCATGATATACAAGATTGTACACAATGTCACACAACAGGAAATTATGCTGATGCTTCATCTGACTGTGTAACTTGTCATCAATCTACATACAACGCAACTACAAATCCTAATCATACAAGTGCCGGATTTAATACAGATTGTGCTACTTGCCATACAACTGGCGGCTGGACTCCTGCAACATTTGATCATGAGCCATTTTTTCCTATAACTTCTGGAAAACATTCAGGATTTCAATGTATTGAATGCCATACTGTCGCTAACAATTATTCAGTTTTTAGTTGTATTACTTGCCATGAACATAGTAATAAAGCAGATGTTGATGATGATCACAGTGGTGAATCTGGTTATACGTACGAGAGCATTGCTTGTTATAATTGCCATCCTGCCGGAAGAGAATAAACTTAAAAACCATGAAAATAAATTTTGTAATATTAGTTATCTCTTTGACTTTACTATGTTCAAAAACTTTTGGACAAGATAAAGATATAACCGTTACCGGAAGGGTTTCATTTGTGACATCAGCGAATGTTTATGTTAAATTTGAAAGCACGAGCGCTATAAATATTGGAGATACTTTAACGTTTTCAAGTAAAAAAACGCCTTGTTTAATAGTTCAAAATAAATCTTCTATCTCTTTAGTTTGTACTCCAATTTTTAATTGTGATCTAAAAAAAGATGACGCTGTGTATTTTAATTATACTGTAAAAGTTGATGAAAAAATAGCTGTTGAAAATCCTAAACCTGTAAAAAGTATAGAAAAATCATTTGAAAAGCCTACTGTAAAAGAAGAAATTGATTTAAAATCCAGGGAAAATATACGAGGCAAAGTTTCCATAGCTAGTTATAGCAATCTTTCAAGTACCTCGGCTGATAGACATCGAATGATGTACTTGTTTTCTATGGATGCCCAACATATAAATAATTCAAAGTTATCTTTTGAATCCTACATTAATTATAGACAATATCTCAAAACAAAAGAGACTTCGGCCTATCAAAGCAAGAACTCTTTTAATATCTATAATCTTGCTTTAAAATATGATGTAGATCCTACATTCTCGCTAACTTTAGGTAGAAAAATTAATAACAAAACATCTTCCTTAGGTGCTATTGATGGTTTACAGGCCGAAAAATATTTCGGAAAAAATTATGTTGGTATTATAGCTGGATTTAGACCTGATATTAATGATTACGGTTTTAACTCAAAGTTACTTGAATATGGAGGATATATAGGGAGAGCTATTAATAACAAAAGTTTATATTCTCAAACTACTTTAGGTTTACTGCAACAAACTAACAACGGTCAAATAGACAGACGATATGGTTATTTTCAACATTCAAGCACCATTCTAAAAAAATTAAATCTGTTTTCTTCATTGGAATTTGATTTATATAATAAAGTAGATACTATTGCAAAAAACAGTATAAATCTTACAAATCTTTATGTTTCAGCCAGGTATAAATTTAGCAGAAAATTTAATTTAATGTTATCCTATGATTCCAGAAAAAGAATTCTCTATTACGAAACATACCAAACTGAAATTGAACGCCTTTTGAATGATAATGAAGCCCGACAAGGTGTAAGAATGAGAATGAATATAAAACCTGCAAAGAATATCTATTCAGGCTTCAGTTATAGTAAAAGATTTCAAAGTTCTAACCAAAATAAATCCGATAATATAAATGGTTATGTCAGCTGGTCTAATATTCCTCAAATAGGTGGCCGTTTTTCTCTTAATTATAATAATAATAAATCTGACTATATGCAGAGCAGCATCATTTCTTTAAGCCATTCAAGAGAACTTATTAGAAATAAGTTAAGTGCTGATTTTTATTTTAGAAAGGTTGATTATGATTACTTTAATAATAATGCTACAAGCAAACAAAACTATTACGGAACCAATCTATCCCTATCTTTAGGGAAAACGTTAAGATTAGATCTATCTGGAGAAGTTTCAGCTATTCCAGGTGAAAAAAATGATTACAGAATAAATACAAGACTTATAAAACGATTTAAAAATAAAAGAAAAAAGTAAATTATGATAACAAAAATTAAATATGCATTAATACTAACAGTTTTACTATTGAATGCTTTCGCATGTGAAAATGCTCCAAAAGTGATAAAATCTTCAACTGATGCATCCGACTCAAAAGAAAGTACCGGAGTGTTTTCTGACGCCCCTTCAACACCCTCAAATATGAATACTTTAGGTGCGTTTAATGATGATTTACATACTGTAAAAGTAAATGAAGTACTTGAAACATCTAAATATTTATATTTGAATGTAACTGAAAATGAAGAACAATTTTGGATTGCTACCAGAATTATGGATATTGTTGTTGGTGAGACTTATTATTACAAAGGTGGTTTACTAAAAACGAATTATGAAAGTAAAGATTTCAATAGAGTTTTTGAAAAAATTTATTTAATTTCAAGTCATTTGGTATCTGCAAATCATTCAGCTATTACTGATACAACAGAAGAAAATAATTTAAAAACAAAACAGGAAACGACAAAGCCAACAGTGAATGCTGTTAAAACAATCTCAAAAAAAATTGAGGTGAAAGGTTCTATGAAAATTTCGGAATTGGTGAAAAACCCTAAAAAGTTTGAAGGAAAAACCATTCAAATAAGTGGCGTTTGCGTAAAAGTGAATGCAAATATTATGAATAAAAACTGGATTCATTTAAAAGATGGCAGTCAAGATGATTATGATCTTGTAATAACATCTGATACTTTTATTGAGGAGGGTTCTATAATTACACTAAAAGCTACTGTTACCTTAAATAAAGATTATGGAGCAGGTTATAAATACGATCTCATTTTAGAGAACGGAACTATTCTTAATTAAAAGAATACACATTACACTACTACTACAATTAAAAAAATAACTTAAAGGAACCGGTATGTTCCAATCTATTAATTTTATGAAAAAGTATTTAGACTTCATCAAAAAATATTTAACTCCATTTTTTAATACAAGAGCTGCAGGTGTTTACCTATTGGTTTTTGCCGCTGCAATTGGCATTGCAACATTTATCGAAAATGATTTTGGCACAAGTTCAGCTCAAAAAATAATTTTTCAAGCTTGGTGGTTTGAACTATTATTGGTTCTTTTTGCAATTACTATTGTAGTAAACATCATTCAATTTAAAATGGTGAAACAAAAAAAATGGACTTTAATTACGTTTCACAGCGCTATTGTTATCATTTTAATTGGAGCAGGAATTACACGCTATTATGGTTTTGAAGGAATGATGAATATTAGAGAAAATGACATGTCTAATAGTTTTTTATCGGCAAAAACGTATTTGAATTTTAGAGTGGCCAAAAATGATCAACTGTATGATTTTAATGAAGAAGTGTTATTTGCCACCTTGGGAAATAATAATTGGCACAAATCATATTTAATTGAAGATGCGTTAATTGACGTAAAAGTAAAAGGATTTATACCAAATCCTAAACAACTTTTAAAAGAAAGTGAACATGGAAAACCAACACTAAAAGTTGTTGTTGCAGGTAGTAATGGTAGAGAAGAATACATTATTGGTGAAGGTGAAACAAAAAGATTTGGAAATTTAATTTATAGTTTTAACGATCAGGAAATACCTGATGCTATCAATATTATTTTTAAAAACGATTCGTTATTTTTCAAAACAAACAGAACTTTCTCTCAAATGGTGATGGCTACTAAAGCTAAAGACACCATCTATCCTTCAGGAAATTACAAACCTTTAATGTTAAGATCATTGTATTCAGATGGTAGCAATAATTTTGTTTTGCCTGAATTCAATAAAAGGGGTGTCAGCAGTCTTGAAGCTGAAAATCAAAAAGTAAGCAGCACCAGTAAAACTGCACTTTTGATGGAAATTTCTGTGAATGGAATAACAAAGGAAACTTATATTTATGGTCAAAAAGGATTAGAGGGAAAACCTGAGATTTTTGATTTTGAAAATTTAAGTTTATCTGCTGCTTATGGTGCTAAAATAATTCAACTTCCTTTTTATATAAAATTGAAAGATTTTATTATGGATAAATATCCTGGGACTAACAGTGCTTCTTCCTATGCGAGTGAAGTTCAATTAATCGATACAAAAAATGAAGTTCATAGAGATTTTAGAATTTATATGAATAATATTTTAACATACAAGGGCTATCGTTTTTTTCAATCTTCTTTTGATAAAGATGAAAAAGGAACCTATTTAAGTGTTAATAATGATTATTGGGGAACTTTAGTTACTTATATAGGTTATGTTTTATTGACTTTAGGATTGCTTTTAACTTTTTTCAGCAAAAAAACCAGGTTTTATCAAGTGATTCAAAAAATTAAAAAAATGAGAGCAAATAATACAACTCTTATTTTAGTAGTAGGACTTTTACTGTCTTCAACAGTTTCATTTGCACAATTACAAAAAGAAGATTTGCATGTAAAACATATTGTGAACGCAGATCACGCAGCTAAATTTAGCACGTTAGTGGTTCAGGATTTTAAAGGAAGAATGAAACCTGTGCATACATTAACAAGTGAAATAATTAGAAAATTAGCAAGAAAAGAAAATATATATGGTCTAAGTTCTGACCAAATTGTATTAAGCATGTTTGTGAATAGTGAGGAATGGTATGATGTTGCTATTGTTAAGTTAGGCAAACATGAAGACATTCAAAAACTATTAGGCGTTTCAGGAAACTATGCCTCTTACAGGGATTTCTTTTCTGAAAACGGATCCTATAAATTATCCGATGAAGTAAGCAAAGCATACAATCAAAAACCTGTAGACAGAGGTGTTTACGAAAAAGAATTAATGAAAATTGATGAAAAGGTAAATATCTTAAGCATGTTATTTTCGGGTAGTTTATTAAAAATTGTACCTGATACAAATGATGAAAATAACACATGGCTCTCTAATCATGATAGTGGTAATAATCATAATCATGCAACTACAGAAAACAATGTAGCTGCTAATTTTTTCAGTTCATATACTGCTTTTTTGTTAAAAGCTACGCATGACAATAATTATAGTGATGCAAACCTTTTAATAAAAGAACTTAGGGACTACCAAATAAAAAATGGTGGCGATATTATGCCTTCTGCTTCAAAAATAAAAGCCGAAATTTTATTAAATAATTCCCAAGTATTTAGTCGTTTAGCTATTTTATATATTTTACTGGGCTTGGCCTTTTTATTCTTTTTGTTCCTATCGGTTTTTAAACCTAAATTGAACTTAAAATTAGCATACACTATCTTATTTTCACTGGTAGTTATTGGATTTATTTTTCACACAGTCGGACTTGGATTAAGATGGTATGTTTCAGGAAGAGCTCCTTGGAGTAATGGTTATGAGTCTATGATCTATATTGCCTGGACTTCAACATTGGCAGGTGTCTTATTTACAAGAAAATCTTTTGGTGGTTTAGCTGCAACAATGGTTTTGGCTTCGGTAGTGCTTTTAGTATCAACTTTAAGTTTTTTAGATCCTGAAATCACCCCTTTAGCGCCCGTTTTAAAATCCTATTGGTTAACAATCCATGTTTCTTTGGAAGCCGGTAGTTATGGGTTTTTAATGCTAGGTGCTATTATTGGGTTGATTAACTTAACACTCATGCTATTTTTAACAGCATCTAATAAAGATAGAATTGTACGTATTATTAAAGAAATGTCTTATATAAGTGAATTAACTTTATATGGTGGTTTAGCGATGGTTAGCATTGGAACTTATTTAGGTGGTGTTTGGGCAAATGAATCGTGGGGAAGATATTGGGGATGGGATGCAAAAGAAACTTGGGCTTTGGTTATAACCCTTGTGTATGCTTTTATTCTGCATATGAGAATTATCCCAAAATTGTTTGGTTTATTTTCATATAATGTTGCTACTATATTTGGTCTTGCCTCTGTAATTATGACTTATTTTGGCGTAAACTATTACCTGTCTGGCTTACATTCTTATGCAACGGGTGACCCAATTCCAATTCCCAATTGGGTTTATTATGCTGTTGCATCTGTTATTATTCTATGTGTTGCTGCCTATTTTAAAAAGAAAAAGTTTAATATAAATTAAGAATTTAGCAACTGTACTTTTATAAAGCAGCTCTATTTATTTGGCTATCAAATACCTTAAACAGGATTTGATAGCCTTTTTTATGAATTTAAATTATAGCTGATTAAAAATTAAACCCGCTATTTACTTTTTACAATCTAAAAGTTGATAGCCTATTGAAAAAGTTGCAACTACAAAACTAGCAGTCATTAATGTTCCTGAAAATATAATAATATACTTAAACCATAAAACACCAGTCCAAAGGAAATAAATACCGCCAAAAGTTAAAATAACCGATAACAAAGGCTCTATCATTAAAAAATATTTTAACTTTTTATTAATGGATGTAGTGGCTAAAATTAAAGAGAGTAAAAAGAAAATTACAGACATAGAAAGAATGTGATTGTGAACAATTATCAATATTTCATGTTCACTCTTTTTGAATTTCATGACTTCAGCGGATTCATCATTTTCATTCCCCAAATAATTAGATTCTACACCTGAAGGTTGCATAGAAGTTGTGTTATTTACAAAACTTAAACCGCCATAAAATCCTACGCTAAGTACAATCATAAAAACAAAAATCAATGATTTTATTTCTCTAGGAAATTGATGTATCAACCCGTGTACTTGCATTATAATTGTTGTTTATTAGTTAATATTTCCATCGTTTTTAATAATTTATTCACTTCATTGGTCATTGATTTTGCAGAAATAGTTGCTCCGGAAATTGCTGCAATATCTTTTTGATATTCTATGTTTTCATTTTTCGATTTGCCTTTAAATTGATTAAGCCATCTATTGCTTGCAACTTCCCCTCCACGTTCTTCCCTATAAATTAATACTTTAACTTTCTCTATATTTAGTTCTTTATCTAAAATCACCATAAAATCGAAATAATCAGTTTTACCAAAAGCTTTTCCCAAATAATAATAACCAACTAAATTGGCTTCGTTCTTAATTTTAAAAAAATTGGTCTCCGTTATTTTTAGCGGAAGCGTTTCTTTTACTTCTGTAGAAACGAAAATTGGCTGTTTTGAATATTTTACGATATTAAAAACAGTTTTTATCTCTTTTTCAATTAAGGCTTCAATCCTTTTATTTGTTGTGAAACTTGAAATAAAGAGCACTAAGATTGTTAAAAAGGCTGTTTTTTTCATTTTATAAATGTGTTAAAAATAATTATTGTTAAACGAGGCTACTGTTAACAGTAGCCTCGTTATCATTTATTCTTTAGAATGAAACCGCAACTCCGGCATTCAATTGTTTGGCTGTATCGCTTCCGGAAACTGCATTGTTCATTAATTGATAATCAACTTTAAACGCCGCGCCATTTGCTACTTTATAATTCAATCCAAAAATGAGTTCATCTCTGTCAAAAGCATCATTGGCAACTAAATTTCCTGCCGTGCCAGCGTGGGTATTGTGTTTTTCATAACGTAAAAATGGTGTTAATTTTTCTACGCCTTTTAAATCGAAGTTATAAGCAATCTCACCATAAAAACCATTCATTTTAGAACCTAAATCATTATTTGTTAAAGCATTATACTCTTCAGTATCAGATAACATTGTAGAAATGTATTGACTTCTTAATTCTAAATTATTGTATTTGTAACGAGCATCTAAGCCAATCATAGAAACCCCAACAGTGGAGCCCTCAACAGTAGTGTCATCAGTTTGGGTTTTGCCAAAATATCCCGATAAACCTATTCTAAGTCCTAAAATCCCATAGTAATCCAGCTTCGCTGAGAAATTTGGCGAACTCACAACTGATTCTGCACCTTTTTGGCGACCTTTTCGCAATCCATCACTTCCACGCAACGCCCCTGCTCCATCAGTATATGATTTAAATCCGTTAAATAAATAAGCTTGGTATTTCAGTGATGCATTGTCAATTTTCCCTGAAATACCTATCCCTATCTCTCTCCAAGTTGTTGGCACAATGTAATTGTCAACATTCGGACGTTCAACACCATAAAATGCAGTTGGTTCATGAGATTCATTAATAATTCCCATCGGCACTAACATTAAACCTGCCAAAACATTTAAATTTTCATTGGCTTTAAATTTTAAATATGCTTGTTCAACATACACTTCTTGTACATGCTCATATTCAACTTCTGTTAAAAAACTCACTTTTTCGTTAAATTTATAAGCAAAAAGCAACACCAATCTGTGCACATCTAAATTCCCAGCTTCTGATCCATCCGGTTCGTTATAATCTATTTGAGCATAACCTCCAATTGTCAGGCTTTCTGTAATTCTATTTCCAAATTCTTGCGTATTTTCTTCAGAGTTTTCCTGTGCAAACCCGACAAAACCAATTAATAATGCTGCTACTATACTTATATTTTTCATTTTTATGATTTGAATTAACTTATTTTATTTAGACTCGTTATAAATAACGTCACAAAAATATATAAGATCAAAGAAATAAAAAAGCTTTATTTAGAATAATTATAAATAAGATGACTTATGTCATATTTTAGAAAAACGAAAAAAGGTATGTGATTGAAATTATGCGAATTAAGTAATGCTAAAAATCTTCAAAGCTTCATTATAAGCGCTCTCAAAACTCATTGCATTGACATTTGTGGATGCTTTTTGCTGATTAAAATAAGAAATTAGCTTTTCCGTAGGCATATTTCCGGTAAGATCATCCTTTGCCATCGGGCAACCGCCGTACCCCATTATAGCCCCATCAAAACGATTACAACCTGCTTTATAGGCCGCGTCCACTTTTTCAAACCAGCTTGCTGGCGTTGTATGAAGATGTGCGCCAAATTCAATGGTTGGATAGGCCTGAATTAAATTTGAAAAAAGATAGTCAATAATTTCTGGTGTTGAACTTCCTACGGTATCTGACAAGGATAGTATTTTTACGCCCATTTTTGACAATTTCTCCGTCCAATTTGAAACAATTTCTACATTCCAGGGATCTCCATACGGATTTCCAAAACCCATGGACAAATACGCAACCACTTCTTTATTGGTTTTGGCGGCAATGTTTAAAATTTCATTCAAAATTTCAATGGATTCTAAAATCGTTTTGCCCGTGTTTCGCATTTGAAAATTTTCAGAAATTGAAAATGGATAACCCAAATAGGTGATTTCCTCAAATTGTGACGCCTCCTCTGCCCCACGAATATTGGCCACAATCGCCAATAATTTACTTTCCGTTTTACTCAAATCAAGTTGTGACAGCACATCAGCAGTATCACGCATTTGCGGTATTGCTTTTGGAGAAACAAAACTCCCAAAATCTATGGTATCAAAGCCCACACGCAACAAGGCCTTAATATATTGCGCTTTGGCTTCCGTTGGAATAAAATGCGATTTTATGCCTTGCATGGCATCTCTTGGGCATTCTATGAGTTTTACTTTTTTCATCGGTTTTCAAATATACAAAACCTATGAAGAAAAAAGGATAAAAAGCGCAATCCCCACAAATACAAAAATTTTAAACCATTTTATTCTTGTGTTGAAGGTTGGATGGTTTTTTAAGTAAGATGCGAAATTTCCTGCCAGTAATGAAACCAGGGAGAAAATAAGCAATGCCTGAAGTAAAAATAATCCTCCCAAAACATAAAATTGAACCATCGTATTTTGGGTTGAACTGTATAAAAATCCAGGGAAAAATGCCAAAAAGAAAATGGAAACCTTCGGATTTAAAACGTTCATTATAAATCCCTGTTTGTACAAATTAAGAAAACTCCTTTTTTCAACCTTGGCATTTAAGGTGACTTCTTCGTTTGAATTAAATGTTAAATAAGCCAAATACAACAAGTACAAGGCACCAAATAATTTGATGGCAAAATATACATTTTCCGATTGTTTTAAGATTGCCGAAACACCAAAAGCCACCAAAGAAGTGTGAATCAGAATCCCTGAAACCAATCCGAGTGAGGTAACAATCCCGTATTTTTTGCCGTTGGTCATGCTTTGTACCAATACATAAATAATGTCTGGTCCCGGCATAATGGTAAGCAACATAGAAGCGCCGATAAATGACAATAGAATTTCGTAATTCATATAAAATTTTAACGATTTCAAAGTTATCGTTTTTTACCAAACAAAAAAACTTGTTTTGGCATCTTAAAATAGTCAAGCCAACTATTAAAAATACCAAAACAAATTCTTAAAATTAGACTGTTTTATTGTTTAAAACCTTTGTGCTAATTAAAATTTAAAATTCAATCCCAATTTAAAGTTTCTGCCTTTGGTAGTATACCCAATGGTTTCCACATAACTTTCATTGAAAATGTTGTTTGCCTGAAGGAATACTGAAAGTCGCTCTTTTATCAAATTACGGCTCACAAATAAATCTACCAGACTATAGGCTTTTAAATTGATATTGTCACCGGTTCCCCATTCATCAAAATAAGTTCTTTTTGAAATGTTTTTAAAACGAACCGACAAATAGGTGTTTTTTATGCTGTTGGTTTCAATTAATGCCGTGATTTTATGTTTTGGAATGTAATTAATATCGGCACTTTTATAAATATAGGTATGTCCCAATCTAATGGTGGCTTCTTTTAAAACATCAAATTTAATTTCGGTTTCAACACCTTTTGCATTCAATTTTTCATTGGAATTGGAATAAGTCACATAATCGGGTAATATAATGGCATTTTCTTCTTCTCTGTAAAAGAATACCGAATTAATTTCAACCTTCTTTTTTAAGGAATAGATAAATCCGAATTCCATACTTTTATCTTCTTCAGGCTTTAAATCCACATTTCCATATTGAGAAAACAACTGGTAAGTGCTCGGCGCAATAAATGCGGTGCTTAAAGATGTTATCAATCTAAAATGAGTTGAAAAATTATAGGACGGATTCACATTGTAAACCCAATGGTTTCCATATTCGCTGTGATTGTTTAAGCGTGCACCAGCATTGATGTTAAAACCAGATAATGCATTGTAAACCATCGTAAAATAAGGATCTATGGTATTGTAATTTGCCAAACCTTCGCTGATGTCTCCATACGGACTGTTGGTTTGGTTGCTTTGTTTCTGGTAATTTACCCCGGTAATCAACTGAAATTTATTTGAAAATTTGTAATCATTTATCACATCTGCCACATAGGTTTTACCTGTATATTCAAAATGATCGGTAGCATTTGACCAGCTGTTAAAAATATCGAGCATCCTGTCATTTTTGTTATAAGATGCGCTTGCCGACAACATTCCCTTCTCATAATTTAAATTTGAAGAAAATCCGAACCTAAGCTGTTCATTTTCACCATTGTTAATGTCTGAATCGGAAAATGTTCCAGCATCAAAATCATAGATGTTTTTATCATAATTACTGAATAGTTGAACGTTAAGCTTCTCATTAAATTTGTAGCCCAAACGCACAAAAGTATTTGTGGCCTTAAATTTGTCGCTTTCAAATTTTAAAGCGCTATTTTCATCACTGGCATCAGACAATCCATCTATGTTGGAAAAATTACCAGCCGCCAAATAGCTGAATTTATTCAAGATTCCATTAATCGTAATATTCTGGTTGAAGTCCTTTAAATCTAATTCTGAATCGTTTTGCGAATTGTTTGTTCCTACCGAAACTTCATAATCCATTGAAATCGGTTTGTCTACAGGTTGTTTCAACTTAATATTAATAACACCAGTAGCTGCTCCAGATCCATATAAGGTACTGGCAGCACCGTTCATCACTTCAATAGATTCAATTTGATTAAGTGAAAGCAAGCGCAAATCGAATGTGGTATTTACGCCAGACGGATCACTTACCGAAACACCGTCAATAAGCACAATCACGTGGCGATCTCTACCACCTCTTATGTATATGCTTTTATCTTTTCCTGCAGAACTGTTGCTGCCGTTAATGACAATTCCAGCGATATTGTCTAAAATATCCGCTACGGATTTTCCTTTTTGATGTTCAATTTCTTCCGCTGTAATTTGGTAAATAATTTTGCCAACATGTTCCTTTTTAATGGCAAATTTTGTTGCGGTAACCACAACTTCGTTTAATTGCTCAATACTGTCTTTTTTTTGTTGAGCAGTTAAGGTCGTTAATGCAAAAAATATGCATAACACACTTGCTTGAAATGAATGTTTTTTCATTTTTTTTGATTTAATTAAAAAATAAATCGGTAAGTTTTCAAGTACAGAAATAACCATACTCAAACCATTCTCCCGAAAGTTTGAATTATACAGATATTGGCAGGTCTCCTGGCTTGCGTATTGTTATTCACCTTCCCGTCCTGAACGAACAGTGGCTTAAAGCTAATAACAACCACCAATTTTTGGCTAAGCTTACAGTTGCGGGAACAGCTTCGGATTTAAACCGAATTCCCTTTTCACTTGGTTATACAGAAGTATAATTAAGAACCATAATCTGACACAAAAGTAATTAATTCAGCCCAACTTGTACTATTAAATTTTGAAAATATTACATTTGTGAAAATTTATTTTTAATGAAATCGTCAATCTCAAAAATTATCGCATTTACGCTATTTACACTGCTGTTTTCTTGTAAATCTGATAAAAAAAACGCCCCATTAAACGGGAACATAACTACCAAAAGCACCCTAAAATACGCTAAGGTATTTGACATTCAGCATTTTAAAAATTACACAAAACTTATCATAAAAGCACCCTACCAAAATTCAACAGAAACTTTTGAGTTTAAGCTTGTGGCCAATAAAACAAACAGTGATTTAAACACCATCCAAGTCCCCATCAATTCCATTGTAGTTACGAGTACCACACATATTCCAATGCTCGAATTGTTGCAGGTTGAAAATAAACTGGTGGGTTTTCCCAATACCGACTATATTTCATCACCAAAAACAAGAAGTTTAGTCGAAAAAGGTTCCATTAAAGACCTTGGTCACGAAGAAAGTATCAATACAGAATTGTTGCTCGATTTAAATCCCGATTTGGTGGTTGGTTTTTCGATGAACAGCAACAATAAAATGTTTTCAGTTATTGAAAAACTGGGAATTCCGGTATTGTTGAATGGTGATTGGGTAGAAGAAACACCGCTTGGACGTACAGAATGGATTAAGTTTTTTGGGGTTTTGTTTGACAAAGAAAAGATGGCTGACAGTATTTTTAATGATATAGAAAAAAATTATCTGGAAGCAAAAGATATTGCTTCAAAAGCAACCAACAAACCAACGGTAATTTCGGGCGGACTTTTTAAAGATGTATGGAATTTGCCTGCCGGCGATAGTTTTGAAGCCACTTTTTTGAAGGATGCAAATACAAATTACCTATGGAAAGATTCTAAAGGAAAAGGCAGCCTAATTTTAAATATTGAAAATGTATTTGAGAAAGGAAAAGATGCCGAATTGTGGATTTCCCCAAGTTATTATAAAACCTTGGAGCAACTTAATAATGCCAATGATATATACCCAAAATTCAACGCTTTTCAAAACAAAAATATATTCACTTATGTGAATAAACAAGGAGAAAAAGGCGGCATTGTTTATTTTGAACTCGCTCCTGCCCGACCGGATTTGGTTTTAAAAGATCTGATTAAAATTGCACATCCTGAATTGTTAAAAGACTATGAATTGACTTTTTATGAAAAATTGAAGTAAAAAAAAACAGTAAGAAATTGAATATTATTTAGTTAAGGGTATTTATCCTTCCTATAAAGGAGGAATCACATCAAACAGCGCAGCATACTAAGATTTTCCCTAGGAAGGACATATTGGTGGACCACGAAGTCGGGAGATTTCGCAGAGCGGATAAGTAAACAGTTAAAAAAGCTACAAAGTTGAAAGTTTGAAATTTATTGGTATTGGTCTGTCTTTTTTCTCTTCTCTCTATTCTTTTTGAACTTTTAATTTTTCCACCTTCGTAGGTTAGTTAGTGGGCTTAAAACAATTTGATTTGCCCCTCTCCATCATCAGGTTTGTCATTTTCTGAATCGGAATTATCATCAGAAGAATCCACACTATTGTTTATCACCTCTTCATCATTAACTTCTACATTTTCAATTACAGGAGGTTCGTATGGCAATGGCTCTAACATGTTCACCTGCTTAATTTTATCGGCGGTCAACTGATTTCCCTGTGCTTTTATGCCCTTAATGGCTATGAATTCTTCAAAATTTAATGAGATAGAATCTATATTTCGTTTAGAAAACAGCACTTCGGCCATTGGTCTGTATTCTGTGGCAACAATTTCCAATTGTGATTTTGGATGTTCAGAGATAAAGAGTTCTTCCTTATTCGGATTGTCGATCATAAATCGTTTTACAAAGTATTTTTCCTTATCGCCATCATAATAAATCACAGAAATCGGTTTTTCTGGCATCCATTTTTCGAGCACAATCATATCACTGTCAAAATGGGTGGTCAATTCTGGTTTGATGGTTTTAATGATTCCTTTCTGGTTGATAATTAACAAACGATCTTCCGGCTTAAACTCACCCAACAATTCCCCTCTATTATCTACATTTAGACGTTGTACGATTTCATCAAACCAAATTTTTCGAGGTTTTAGTGTTGAAACACCTTCCGATTTTAATTCAATTTTTTTAATAGCGTGTTTTGAAACTATGTTTCCTTTAGAACTTCGCCCTTTTATGGCCAAGTCTGAAAAATCAATATCCCATTTTAATTTTTTCACACTTCCGGCAGCACGTAAATTAATAGCTACTGTTTCAGCCTCTCCATTCGGATTTACAGTAAAATAAAGCACCTGAGATCCTTTATTTCCGGCAGTTAAATTATATTCCTTATCACGCGTAACTCCGGTAACATTGAAACGTTTTATATAACTCGGGCCGTTTTTGCCGTCTCTATAAATCATATTGTAAACAGTACGCGTATCGTTCTTTTTAAACAATGCCAAATGAATAATGTCTTTTCCCACAAACGTTTTGGAATCTACTTTTGTGACCACCATCACCCCGTCTCTTCTAAAAACAATCACATCATCAATATCAGCACAGTCACCAACATATTCATCTCGTTTTAAGGAAGTTCCAATAAAACCTTCTTCCCTATTTACATATAATTTTGAGTTTCGCATCACCACTTTGGATGCTATAATATCGTCAAACAGGCGAATTTCCGTTAAACGCTCTTTTCCTTTACCGTATTTTAGTTTTAAATTTTTAAAATAGTCAATGGAAAATTCTATGATATTGGCCAAATGCTTTTTTACTTCTTCAATTTTTTCTTCTAAACTTTCAATAAATTGTTTGGCTTTGTCAATATCAAATTTTGATATTTTTTTAATGCGAATTTCTGTAAGTCGCACAATATCTTCTTCAGTAACTAGACGTTTTAAATGTTTTATGTGCGGTTTTAAACCTTCATCTATTGCTTTAATTACTCCCCTCCAAGTATCCTGATCCTCAATATTTCTGTATATTCTATTTTCAATAAAAATACGTTCCAGTGAAGCGAAATGCCATTGTTCATCCAATTCATTTAATTGGATTTCAAGTTCCAGCTTCAACAATTCAACAGTGTGGTTTGTTGAGCGAATTAATATTTCCGAAACACCTATAAAGACCGGTTTATTCTCGTCAATCACACAACATAAAGGCGAAATCTGATTTTCACAACTGGTGAAAGCATATAGCGCATCAATGGTTTTATCAGGTGAAATACCGCTTGGCAAATGCACTAAAATCTCAACATTGGCAGCTGTATTGTCTTCTATTTGCCTTATTTTAATCGTCCCTTTTTCATTTGCTTTTAAAATAGAATCAATTAAGCTTGAAGTTGTTGTTCCGAAAGGAATTTCGGTAATGACCAATGTTTTTTTATCAAGCTGGGAAATTTTTGCCCTAACCCTTATTTTTCCTCCTCTTTTGCCATCTTGATATGCTGAGGCATCTGCAATTCCGCCAGTTAAAAAATCTGGAATCAAGGTAAAAGGTTTCCCTTTTAAATGTTTTATGGAAGCATCAATCAGTTCATTAAAATTATGCGGTAAAATTTTTGTTGAAAGTCCGACCGCAATTCCTTCGGCACCCTGAGCAAGCAACAACGGAAACTTAACGGGTAAATCTATTGGTTCTTTCTTTCTTCCGTCATAGGTAGATTGCCATTCTGTAGTTTTTGGATTGAAAACAACATCCAAAGCAAATTTTGACAAACGTGCTTCAATATAACGTGCTGCCGCTGCCCTGTCGCCGGTTAAAATATTTCCCCAGTTCCCCTGCATGTCAACCAGCAATTCTTTTTGGCCCAGTTGCACCAAAGCATCAGATATAGAAGCATCACCGTGAGGGTGGTATTGCATGGTGTGACCAACAACGTTTGCCACTTTATTGTAACGCCCGTCATCCAAATCCTTCATAGAGTGCATGATTCTGCGTTGCACCGGCTTAAAACCATCTTTAACCCCTGGTACCGCACGCTCTAAAATAACATAAGAAGCATAGTCCAAAAACCAGTCTTTATACATTCCCGTGACCTTGGTAATGGTTGTCTGATCTCCAAACTCCTCGTTCAAATGTTCTTCTAAATGTTCGCTTTCGTTATTATCTTCTTCCATAGTGTTCAATCCAAAATCCTTCAAACAGAAGGGAGACGCTATATTTATTTTGTGTCATTCTTAAATCAAAAATTTTCTTCAACGACATCCAATTCAAATTTTAAATTTTCTATGATAAACTTTTGACGATCCGGGGTGTTTTTTCCCATATAAAATTCAAGCATTTTATCGATAGACATTTCTTTATCAAGCATCACGGGATCCAAACGAATGCTTTCACCAATAAAATTGGCAAATTCATCGGGTGAAATCTCCCCCAAACCTTTAAATCGCGTAATTTCCGGTTTTCCTTTCAGGGAATTAATTGCATTTTGTTTTTCTACCTGAGAGTAACAATAAAAAGTTTGTTTTTTATCCCTGACCCTAAACAAGGGCGTATCTAAAATATACAAATGACCTTCTTTAATCAATTCAGGAAAAAACTGCAAAAAGAAAGTAATTAACAACAAGCGAATATGCATTCCATCTACATCGGCATCAGTTGCAATCACAATATTGTTATACCTTAACTCTTCTATGGATTCTTCAATATTTAAAGCAGCCTGCAGTAAGTTAAATTCCTCATTTTCATACACGATTTTTTTATTCATTCCGTAGGAATTCAATGGCTTTCCCCTTAAACTGAATACGGCTTGTGTATTTACATTCCTGGATTTGGTGATAGAACCGCTGGCAGAATCTCCTTCTGTAATAAACAAGGTACTTTCCAACCGATTTTCTTTCTTTAAATCACTCAAATGAACCCTGCAATCGCGTAATTTTTTATTGTGTATACTGGCTGTTTTTGCGCGTTCACGAGCCAATTTGCGAATACCCGATAAATCGTTTCGTTCTTTTTCGGCCTGTAATATTTTCTTCTGAATTCTTTCGGCAGTAACCGGATTTTTATGAAGGTAGTTGTCTAAATTCGTCTTCACAAAATCGGCAATAAATATCCGTACCGAAGGCAATCCGTCGCCCATTTCCGTAGAACCTAATTTGGTTTTGGTCTGGCTTTCAAAAATGGGCTCCATTACTTTTATGCTGATGGCAGAAACAATGGATTTTCGAATATCTGAAGCTTCATAATTTTTGCCAAAAAACTCACGTATTGTTTTCACGATGGCTTCTCTAAAAGCATTTTGATGCGTTCCTCCTTGCGTGGTATGTTGTCCGTTAACAAAGGAATGGTATTCTTCGCTATATTGTGCTTTGCTGTAAGTAATTGCAACTTCAATATCATTTCCTTTTAAATGAATGATTGAAAACAACATAGCCTCTTCAGTAATATTTTCTTCCAGCAAATCTTTTAATCCGTTGTTTGAAAAATATTTTTCCCCATTAAAAATGATGGTTAAACCTGTGTTTAGATACACATAATTTTTAATCATTTTTTCAATATACTCGTTTCTGTATTTGAATTTTGTAAAAATGATTTTATCCGGAACAAAAGTTACTTTGGTTCCTTTGCGATGTGTTGTTTGTTCAGGTTTTTCAACGTGTGTTATATTTCCTTTTTCAAATTCAGCAAACACCGTTTTTCCCTCTCTAAAAGATTGCACTTTAAAATAAGATGACAAGGCGTTTACCGCTTTGGTCCCTACTCCATTTAGACCTACCGTTTTTTTAAAAGCAAGAGAATCATATTTTCCGCCGGTATTCATTTTGGAAACTACATCAACCACTTTTCCCAATGGAATACCACGTCCGTAATCGCGAATGGTAACCGTTTCCTCTTTCACCAAAACTTCAATTGTTTTGCCGGCACCCATCACATATTCATCAATGGAATTGTCTATAACTTCCTTGATAAGTATGTAAATACCGTCGTCGGGAGATGAACCGTCGCCTAATTTACCGATATACATTCCGGGACGAAGACGAATATGTTCTTTCCAATCAAGTGATCGGATATTGTCCTCGGTGTATGCTGTTTGATCTGTCATTTATATCCTGTGATTCTTGAAGCGTGGCTAAAGTACTATTTTGCTTTAAGAAATAAAATAAAGTCAGTTAAAATAATTATTAACACAAATAAGTTAAAAAGTCCCCTAACCCCGAAGAGGGAATTGATTATTGAAAACTAAAAAATTAAAGGTTAAAATTAAAAAAACTTCAAAACGCTCAATACTCAATTACACATTAAACCTAAAGTGCATAATATCACCGTCTTTAACTATATATTCTTTCCCTTCAACCCGCATTTTTCCTGCTTCTTTTACTTTGGCTTCACTTCCGTATTTAACAAAATCATCATAAGCAATCACTTCTGCCCTAATAAATCCTTTTTCAAAATCGGTGTGGATAACTCCGGCAGCTTGTGGCGCAGTATCTCCTACATTAATTGTCCAAGCCCTTACTTCTTTAACGCCTGCGGTAAAATAGGTTTGTTGATTTAATAGTTTGTAGGCAGTTCTAATTAACAAAGAAGCACCTGGTTCGTTTAACCCTAGGTCTTCCAAAAAAAGTTGACGTTCTTCAAAGGTTTCCAGCTCTGTAATATCAGCTTCTGTTCCAACCGCTAAAATAATCACTTCTGCATCTTCATCTTTCACGGCTTCTTTTATGATATTTACATAGTCATTTCCTTTAATGGCTGATTTTTCATCAACATTACAAACGTATAATACTGGCTTGTCAGTAATAAATTGTAGCGGTTTTATGTATTCTTCACGTTCCTTTTCGGTTAAATCAATAGCTCTTACCGAAATTGCCGATTCCAATCCTTTTCTAACTTTTTCCAAAGCCTCCAATTCTTTTTGAGCTTCTTTAACGCCAGTTCTGGCAGCTTTTTTAACCTTATCAATTTTCTTATCTAAAGTCTCCAAATCTTTTAATTGAAGCTCAAAATCAATGGTTTCTTTGTCTCTTAAAGGATCAATAGTCGTATCAACGTGAATAATATTGTCATTGTCAAAACAACGAATTACATGGATAATGGCATCTGTTTCTCTAATATTCGCTAAAAATTGATTTCCCAGTCCTTCACCTTTGCTTGCACCACGAACCAATCCTGCAATATCAACAATATCAACCGTTGCAGTTTGCACACGCACAGGTTTTACCAATTCTTCCAATTTTGCCAATCGGCTGTCCGGCACATTTACCACACCAATGTTTGGTTCAATGGTACAAAACGGAAAGTTTGCGCTTTGCGCTTTTGCGTTAGACAAACAATTGAATAAAGTCGATTTTCCTACATTTGGCAATCCTACAATTCCGGCTTTCATAATATAACTTTTAATTTTTTATTCTAAAAAGAATGCCTTTTTAGAGCGTGCAAATGTAGCATTTTTCAATGAAATAAATTAAGCTTTTTTAGCCTTACTTATTTATTTAAAAATATTGTAGATGACACTACATTAACATCTTTACTTCAGCAAATGCATATACTTTCGTTATCCTATCTTATGAAATATCTAAATCACTTACATTTAGTGTTGGCAAAATAATATTTTTAACACCTATGCAACTCCTCAATTTGATGGTTGGACTGATCAAGGTGGATTGATGGATTTTGTTCAAATGGGTTCTGACGAGGCTTATTTCTTTGGAAGAATTGGTTTTAAATTATAGGATTTAAATTATAGCTGAATTTAAAAGATAATCAAGGATGTAGCTCTAAATACTTCTTTACAAAAGCATTAATACCTTCCTCTAAATTGGTTTCCGGTTTAAAATTGATATGGTTGAATAAACTTTCAACATTGGCATACGTGCTTTGCACATCTCCTGGCTGCATTGGTTTAAACACCATTTTTCCTTTTTTGCCCAACGCTTTTTCAATGGCTGTTATAAAATCCATTAAAGCAACCGGACTGTTATTTCCGATATTAAATAACTGATATGGTTTTGTGCTTTTTGAAGGCGTTGGTTTTTTTGGATTGAACGCCGGATTGTTTTCTTTTGGCGCCAATGGCAACAATCGCTTAACACTTTCAACAATATCGCCAACATAAGTAAAATCCCGACTCATATTTCCGTTGTTGAACACTTCAAATTCTTTGTCTTCCACAATGGCTTTCGTAAAAATATGTAAGGCCATATCTGGTCTTCCCCAAGGGCCATAAACGGTAAAAAAACGCAATCCAGTCGATGGAATATTATATAAATTGGCATAAGAATGCGCCATCATTTCATTTGCTTTTTTGCTAACTGCATACATTGCCAAAGGATGGTCGGTGCAATTGTCTTCCTGAAAAGGAATGTCTTCACTCAACCCATAAACGGAACTTGAAGAGGCAAACAATAAATGTTCCACCGGAAAAGCCCTGCAACTTTCTAAAATATTTAAGAATCCGGTAATGTTGCTGTCCACATAAGCGTGCGGATTTTCCAATGAATATCTTACACCTGCCTGCGCAGCCAAATTCACCACATAATCAAATTGTTGTTCTTTGAAAAGATTTTTAAGAGACTGTAAGTCCGTTAAATCCAATTTTATAAAGGAAATGCCAGCTAACTTTTGCAACTTATTGTATTGAATGGCATCGGTCTCAAAACCCAGGTCTTTTAATCGCGCATATTTTAATTGAGGGTCGTAATAATCGTTAATATTGTCCAAGCCAACCACTTCATAATTTGATTTCACTAACAGTTTTGCCAAATGATGGCCAATAAAACCTGCCATTCCGGTAATTAATACTTTTTTCATTTAGAAGAGATTGGATTTATAATTAAAACAAAAATAAAACTAATTAACCAAACCATTTAAATGCATCCTATTTATTTCAGAAAGAATGCTGAAAAATTGAAATATACTGCCTAAATTTGACCTATTAAATGATAAAAAGAATGAACAAACAATTGATAGAATGCGTTCCAAACATTAGTGAAGGACGCGATATTGCCAAAATAAATGCCATTACTGCCGTTGTTGAAACTGTTGAAGGCGTTAAATTATTAGATGTTGATCCCGGAAATGCCACCAATAGAACGGTAATAACTTTCGTTGGCGAACCCGAAAATGTGATTGAAGCCGCATTTAGATTGATCAAAAAAGCAGCAGAATTAATAGATATGAGCAAACATTCCGGTGAGCATCCGCGCTTTGGCGCCACCGATGTTTGTCCACTAGTCCCAATCTCAGGAATTACTTTAGAGGAAGCTGCTGTTTTTGCCCATAAATTAGGGGAACGCGTAGGCAAAGAATTGGGAATTCCCGGTTATTATTACGAAAATGCAGCTATTAGTGAATCGCGCAAAAATTTAGCCAGCTGTCGTGCAGGAGAATACGAAGGATTGAAAGAAAAATTGGTAAATCCGGTTTGGAAACCGGACTTTGGTCCTGCCGAATTTAACGAATCTATTGCAAAATCAGGGGCTATTGCAATTTCTGCACGCGATTTCTTAATTGCCTACAACATCAATTTAAACACCACTTCAACCAGACGTGCAAATGCCATCGCTTTTGACATTCGCGAAGCAGGGAGGGTAAAACATGAAAACGGAGTCTCAGGAAAAGTGATGCTGGACAAAAATGGGGAAACAGTTCGCATTCCAGGGAAATTAAAGGCAGTTAAAGGAATTGGCTGGTTTATTGAAGAATATGGCATTGCCCAAATCTCCTACAATTTAACCAATATCAACATCACGCCCATGCACATTGCTTTTGATGAAAGCGAAAAATCGGCTATTGAAAGAGGTTTGCGTGTTACAGGATCAGAATTGATTGGTTTGATCCCATTGAAAGCCATGTTAGATGCCGGAGATTATTTTTTACAAAAACAACAGCGTTCTTTAGGGATTTCTGAAGCTGAGAAAATTAAAATTACCGTAAAATCTCTTGGATTGGATGATTTAAAACCTTTCAACCCAAATGAAAAAATCATTGAATATTTGCTTAAAGATGATACAAAAAAACTGGTTGATTTAACTGTAACTGGTTTTGCCGAAGAAACTGCTGCAGAGTCCATAGCGCCAGGAGGCGGTTCAATTTCGGCGTATGTTGGTACTTTAGGTGTTTCATTGGGAACTATGGTTGCCAATTTATCTGCACACAAATCCGGTTGGGATGACAAATGGGAATTCTATTCCGATTGGGCTGTAAAAGGTCAGGCCTACAAAAATAAATTATTGCAGTTGGTAGATGAAGATACCAACGCATTTAATAAAATTATCGACGGATTCAGAATGCCGAAATCGACCGATGAGGAAAAAGAAGCGCGCAAACAAGCGATAGAAAAAGCAACCATTTATGCGACTGAAATTCCGTTTCAGGTCATGGAAACTGCGTGTAATTCTATGGAAGTGATGCAGGCTATGTTAAAAGAAGGAATGCAAAATTCAATTTCTGATGCCGGTGTTGGTGCATTGTGTGCAAGAACTGCCGTTGTAGGTGCTTACTTTAATGTTCGTATCAATGCAAAAGATATAAAAGACAGGGTTTTTGCTGAAGCTATTTTAGCAAAAAGTGAAGAAATTTATGAAAAAGCAATTGCCATTGAAAAAGAAGTCATGGAACTTATCTTTTCAAAAGTATAAAAGCTGAAAGTTTGATTTGTAAAACATCAAAAGAAAAAAGGTTAAAAATTGACGCTATCGTCAATTTTTAACCTTTTTTCTTTTTTGCTTCTGTCTTTTCAACCTTCAACTTTACTACTTAAAGACTTTCCAGACTCGCTTTTATCGTTTCAATTTTAGCCAGAGCATCGGCTTCTTTATTGCGTTCATTTGCAATAACCTGCTCAGGGGCACCGCTCACAAAACGTTCATTGCTCAATTTCTTTTGAACCGATTGCAGAAAACCTTCAATATATTTCAACTCTGCCAATAATTTAACTTTTTCTTCTTCTACATTGATATCAGATTCCATCGGAATAAAATACTCATTGGATTTTACCCTATAACTTAAAGCCCCTTCAACTTTTTCTGAAACATAGCTCAGGTCTGTTATATTGCCCAGTTTTTCAATAACCGAATCAAAATAATTCGTTGTATTTTCATTGTTGATCACCAAAAGTTCAATCGTATTTTTAAATGCAATATTTCTGTCTTTTCTAATGGTTCTAATTCCAGAAATTACTTCTGAAGCAAATTTAAAATCATTTATTAAAGTTTCATTTACTTCTTTTGATTTTGGATATTCTGCTATGATCAAAGCTTCTTCAGGAGTTCTGTCTGTAATATGTTGCCAAATTTCCTCTGATAAAAACGGCATAAACGGATGCAATATTTTTAAGTTATCTTCCAAGAAATTAACTACTGAGCTGTATGTTTTGGCATCGATTGGCTGCTGGTATTCAGGTTTTACCATTTCTAAAAACCAGGAAGAAAAATCGTCCCAAATTAGTTTATAGGTAATCATTAAAGCTTCACTGATGCGATATTGGTCGAACGATTTTTCAAGTTCCCCCAAGGCTTGCTGGAATTTTGCATTGTACCATTCAATGGCCACTTTTGCAGATTTTGGTTGTTCAATAGTTTCATCAACTTCCCATCCTTTAATTAAACGGAAAGAATTCCATATTTTGTTGGAGAAATTTCGTCCTTGTGCCACTAAATCCTCATCAAACAATAAATCGTTTCCGGCTGCAGAACACAATAACATTCCGACACGAACACCATCTGCGCCAAATTTTTCGATCAATTCAATTGGATCAGGGGAATTCCCCAAGGATTTAGACATTTTTCTGCCTTGTTTATCGCGTACAATTCCCGTAAAATAAACATTGGTGAATGGTTTTTCATTTCTGAATTCATAACCGGCAAAAATCATGCGGGCTACCCAAAAGAAAATAATATCCGGTCCTGTCACCAAATCGTTGGTCGGATAATAGTAGTTAATTTCTTCATTGTCGGGATGTGTAATTCCATCAAAAACAGAAATTGGCCATAACCAAGATGAAAACCAGGTATCCAATGCATCCGGATCTTGAGTAATGTCGTTTGAAGTTAGCTTTTTTCCGACAATTTCGGAGGCCAATTTCACGGCTTCTTCCATAGTTGAAGCGATTACAAAATCGTTTACGCCATCGCCGTAAAAATAAGCAGGAATTCGATGTCCCCACCAAAGCTGACGCGAGATATTCCAATCTCTAATATTCTCTAACCAATGGCGATACGTATTGTTATAATGTTTGGGATAAAAATGAATTTCCTCATCTTCCAAAACCGCTTTTAATGCCGGTTTAACCAGGGTCTCCATATTTAAAAACCATTGGGCAGAAATTTTTGGTTCAATAACTTCCTTCGTTCTTTCCGAAGTGCCCACTTTGTGCACATAAGATTCAATTTTGGCCAAACTTCCCAAATTCTCCAATTCTTTGGTAATTTCTTTCCGAACAACAAAGCGATCTTTTCCTTCATAATTTAAGCCAAATGAATTTAAAGTGGCATCATCATTAAAGATATCGACAACTTCCAGCTGGTGCTTTTCTCCCAACACTTTATCATTGGGATCGTGTGCAGGCGTAACTTTTAAACACCCCGTTCCAAATTCAATGTCCACATACTCATCTTCAATAATGGGTATTAATCTATTTGCTATGGGAACAATGGCCTTTTTTCCTTTTAAGTGCGAAAAACGAGGGTCGTTTGGATTGATACAAATTGCGGTATCGCCAAAAATTGTTTCAGGACGAGTAGTTGCAATCGTTAAAAAATCGTTGCTGCCTTCAATTTTGTATTTCAGATAATATAGATTGCCGGATTTTTCTTCATAAATAACTTCTTCATCAGACAAGGTTGTTTTTGCGGAAGGATCCCAATTTACCATTCTGTAGCCACGATAAATCAGCCCTTTTTTGTGTAAATCAATAAAAACCTTGATTACCGATTCACTTAAATCCTCGTCCATCGTGAACTTTGTGCGTTCCCAATCACAGGAAGCACCGAGTTTTTTAAGTTGTTCCAAAATTATACCGCCGTGCTCATCTGTCCATTTCCAAGCGTGATTTAAAAATTCTGCCCTTGTTAAATCCGATTTTTGAATTCCTTGTTCTTTCAATTTAGCGACAACTTTGGCCTCAGTTGCAATAGATGCATGGTCCGTTCCGGGAACCCAACAAGCGTTGAATCCTTTTAGTCTGGCTCTTCTAATCAATACATCCTGAATGGTATTGTTCAGCATATGCCCCATATGTAAAACACCGGTTACGTTTGGCGGCGGAATTACAATGGTGTACGGCTCTTTTTCATTAGGTGTTGAATGAAAATAGTTATTCTTCATCCAGTAATCATACCATTTATTTTCTATTTCTTTGGGACTATATTTTGTTGCTAAACTCATTTTGGTATATTATTTGTAATACGATTGGCAAATGTACAATTATAAGGGATATCATAAAATATTTTGAAAACATAAAAAAAGTATTAACTTTACATTTTAAATAGAAAAAATATGAAAAAAATTATTACAATAATGGTATTGGGATTTTTAACATTCAGCATGAATGCTCAAGAAACTGAAAAACCAAAAGACCCAAATGCTCCAGCATTTGAGTTTGTTAACGAAGTTATCGATTACGGTAAAATTGCATTGAATGCTGATGGCGTTCGCACATTTAAATTTAAAAACATTGGGAAATCTCCTTTAGTAATTACCAATGTTAAATCGAGTTGCGGGTGTACAGTTCCAAAAAAACCAACTGACCCTATTATGCCGGGAGAAAGTGGTGAAATTGAAGTTAAATATGCCACCAACAGACCAGGAGGTTTTTCAAAAACGATTACTGTAAGTTCTAATGCAGATGAACCTGTTAAAACTTTACAAATTAAAGGAATTGTTTCAAAAGAGTAAATTCAAATAATTTATTAAATAAAAAGGACCTTCATTTTTGAAGGTCTTTTTTATTTCAGCATATCCTTTAAATAGAAATGATACTCATAATCTTGTCCATTTCTTTCGACAACCAATGAAATCTTGGTGTTTGCCTTCTGAAAAAATTTCCCGAATATTTCATCCAATTCCATTTCATACGTGAACTTTCCATTGATTTTAATCACGATATCTCCAGCCAATAATCCGGCCTCATATGCAGGAGAACCCTCACGCAAATTATGAATTTTATAGGATGGCCTAAAGGTATATTTATAATTAGAGTCCAAAATTATGGTGTTTTCCTTGTTGGCTTTAAGGTCTGTTAACCCGGTTGAGGCATAATTTTGTTCTCTTACCAATAGTTTTCCGTTATAAACAAGCTCTATACCACTCATGTTGTACCGGAAAGGCTCCTTAAATGAACTTCCTTTTTTAAAGGATATTTTCTTATTTCCATAATCAAATATCACCTTGAATCGTTTTAAAACAGAGGCGCCCAAACTCCCGTTTCTTTCTTCAAACTCCCGGGCATTAGAAATTGATAATGAATCTGGAAATGAAACTGTTGGTTTCTTTAATTCAAATTTTCCAATCACCAAAGCACCAATAAAAGCTCTTTTTCCATAAACAGCTCCGCTTAAGCCTTCTCCCAAAAAATCATTGAAATATTTTTTTGGAGGTAAAATATCGGGATGGCTATTTTCAAACAGCCACAAGGCGTCACTTCCTCCAGAATCAATTAACAATTTCACAGGAATAATTTTATTGGAAACCGGATCTAATTTTATCCCAACATTAATATATGGTTTTTGCTTAAAAAATGACAAATCAAACGTTTCGCATTTTTTACAAACTCTATATTTGTATTTATTGGGATTGTAAAAAGTAATTCGTTTTTTGCCATAATTTATATCAACTATAAAATCTTTTAAAATTTCATACCCAATAATGCCATGAACGGTAATCCCTAGTTTTGATGACAAATCAAAACTATCATCCAAAATCAGGTATAAGCTTTGATTATAGCCACGCACCTTGCCAAACGTAAATAGGTTTCCTTTAGACAATATGGCTTCAACAGAATCTTCACTTCCCAAACCCTGTAACCTGATTTTCTCTTTGTTATGAAGCATAACGGAATCCTTGCTATATAAATTAAATAACAGCGTTGCCCCAACACCCGAATCCAATATAAAATTCAACGATCTTCCGTTAACTTCTATGGGAAATACAATCAAATTATTTAATAACTTAAACGAAACAGATTGCCTTTTTGCATCATTTTCGAGTTGAAACCTGCCTTGAGAAATTGCATTTGTCCAAACAAAAAAGATGATTATCGAAAAAACAACCGTTCTAAAATAGAGATTCAATATATTTCGCTTTTATTTTCTTTGTTAAGTTACAAAAAACACTTAATTATAACATAACTTTTATGATAATTTTAACCTTTAACAAATGCACTTAAAAACGAAGAATTTTAAAATTAATTTCGCAATTTTGTAGTCAACTATCTATAAATTAAATGCAATGCCAAAAATCTCAAATAAAGGTAAAAACATGCCCAAATCTCCAATAAGAAAACTGGTTCCTTTTGCTGAAAATGCAATAAAAAGAGGAATTGAAGTTTTTCATTTGAATATTGGGCAGCCAGATATAAAATCTCCAAAAGTTGCGCTTGAAGCTGTAAAAAATAACACTATTGAAGTGCTTGCCTATAGCCGTTCTGAGGGATCTGAAGCATATCGAGAAAAGATTGCAAATTATTATAATAAAATAAATATTCCTGTAAGTGCCGATGAAATCATTGTCACCACAGGAGGTTCTGAAGCTTTATTATTCGCTATGGGAAGCATTACCGATCCAGGTGATGAAATTATTATCCCTGAACCATTTTATGCAAATTATCTAGGTTTTTCAACTGCATCAGGCGTGAATGTTGTACCTGTAATTTCAAAAATTGAAAACAATTTTGCATTGCCGCCCATTGCCGAATTTGAAAAATTGATTTCTTCAAAAACCAAAGCCATATTAATTTGTAATCCCAACAATCCAACGGGGTATTTATATTCCAAAGAGGAAATTCAAAAATTGGCCGATATTGTAAAAAAATACGATTTGTTTTTAATTTCTGATGAAGTTTATAGAGAATTTATTTACGACAATGAAGTACACCATTCTGTCTTAAGTGGATTTGGCTTAGACGATCATGCGATTGTTATAGATTCTGTATCAAAACGTTACAGTATGTGTGGCGCGCGAATAGGTTGTTTGGTTTCTAAAAACAAGGAAGTTCTCAGTACCGTTTTAAAATTCGCACAAGCACGATTAAGTCCGCCTACTTTTGCGCAAATTGCAAGTGAAGCTGCTTTAGAAACGCCACAATCCTATTTTGATAAGGTAATTGTTGAATATAAAGCCAGAAGAGATATTTTAATAACCGAGTTAACAAAAATTGAAGGCGTAAAAGTTGCCAAACCAAAAGGTGCTTTTTATTGCGTTGCGGAGCTTCCTGTGGATGATGCCGATAAATTTGCACAATGGTTGTTGGAAGATTTTAACCTGAACAATCAAACTGTTATGGTGGCTCCTGCTGCCGGGTTTTATTCTACAAAAGGAATTGGAACAAAACAAGTGCGAATTGCCTATGTCCTAAAAAAAGAGGACCTTATTCGTTCCGTGGAAATATTGAAAGTCGCAATCAAAAAATACAACGAAAACTAATTGAAAATCCAGCAAAACATATCATTAAAATCTTATAATACGTTTGGCATCCAAGCAAATGCCAAACGTTTTGTTTCCGTAAATTCCATTAAAGAATTAAGGGAAATAATAGCTTCGGAAAAAAACATATTTCTTTTGGGCGGAGGAAGTAATATTTTACTAACCAGCGATGTGGAAAAACTGGTAATCCACTTCAACAATAAAGGAATTATCGTTAACGATTTTGCTGATGATGAAATTTTGGTAACTGCAGAAGCTGGTGAAAATTGGCACGAATTCGTGCTTTGGTGTGTTTCCCAAAACTATGGAGGATTGGAAAATTTGGCTTTAATTCCAGGAAATGTAGGCACTTCCCCAATTCAAAATATTGGCGCTTACGGTGTTGAAATTAAAGATGTTTTTCAGCAATTGGAGGCCCTTGAAATTAAAACCGGCAAAACAAAAGTTTTCAAAAATCAGGATTGTAATTTTGGGTATCGGAATTCTGTTTTTAAAAATGAGTTAAAAGGAAAGTACATTATTACCAATGTTACTTTTAAACTCACCAAAAAAAATCATAACATCAATATTTCGTACGGAGCCCTAAAAGATTTATTGGATGATAAAGAAAGCCCTTCAATCAAAGAAATTGCAGATGCCATAATTGCCATTAGGCAAAGTAAACTTCCTGATCCAAAGGAAATTGGAAACAGCGGCAGTTTTTTTAAAAATCCGGTAATACACTCAGATTTATTTAAAGAATTAACAAAAAAGCATCCCGAAATTCCGCATTACGTGATTTCCGAAAACGAAATTAAAATTCCAGCAGGTTGGCTAATTGAACAATGCGGATTTAAAGGAAAACGTTTTGGAGATGCCGGCGTTCACAAAAAGCAGGCATTGGTTTTGGTGAATTATAACAACGCAAGCGGCAAAGAAATTTTCGAGTTGGCCGAAAAAATTCAACAAAAAGTGATGGGAACTTTCAAAATATCTCTTGAAATTGAAGTGAATGTGATTTAGACAGTCACTTCCAATAATTTACAATTTTTTGAGACTATTGTCACTTTATTGGCAGTAGCCGGAATTAATACTGTTTCTCCCAAGGTAAGCTTTTCAGAATGCTCACCCATTGAAATTATTGCCTTTCCTTGAACGCACATAAAAATTACAAATGTATCAGACTGCGCATAATCCAATTCTTTTTTTCCAACCACATGAATAAAATTAGTTGTAAAATAATCGCATTTTACGATTGAATTTAATGAATTTATAAAGGTGGAATATTGGTGTTTCGCCTTAATTTTATCGCTAAAATTGATTGCTTCAATGGCCAGATCTGTATGCAATTGTCTCGGATTTCCGTTTTCATCAACCCTATCCCAATCATAAATTCTATAGGTAATATCTGAGGTTTGCTGAATTTCGGCCAACACAATTCCAGCGCCGATAGTATGAACCGTCCCCGGCTCAATAAAAAAAGCATCGCCCGCTTTTACGTTTTCATAATTTAAGATGGAAGGTATTTTTTTTTGTTCTAAATAATTAACATACTGCTCTGGCGTCATTGTTTTATTAAAACCTATGATAAGTTTTGCACCTTGATCAGCCTGCATAATATACCACATCTCCGTTTTTCCAAATGAATTGTGGCGTTTTTTTGCAAGGGCATCATTTGGATGCACCTGAACAGACAAATCCTGTTTTGCATCAATAAATTTTATCAACAAAGGAAAATTATTTCCAAAACGGTCATAATTATTTATGCCAATCAATTCAGCTTTGTAGGTTTCCAATAATTGACGCAAGGTTTTTCCTTTTAATTTACCATTTGAAACCAAAGACACATTATCTTCAACATCAGACAGTTCCCAACTTTCACCAACATTTTCAGAGGTTGATTTTTTATGAAGTTGTTTCATTAATTTTGTTCCTCCCCAAATTTTTTCTTTTAAAATAGGATAAAACTTTATAGGATAATTATGCATCTAATTTAATAGTTTTTTTAAAGTTTGTATTACAACATCTAGCTCTTTAATGGTGTTTAATTTACTAAATGAAAATCGAACTGAAGTTTTTTCCGCTTCTTTTTCTGGCAATATTGCATGTAAAACATGCGACCCCATATTGCTTCCACTCTGACAAGCACTTCCTCCGGAAACCGCAATGCCTTTTAAATCTAAATTAAAAAGCAACATAGCGTAATCTTTCTGAAAACGAACATTTAAAATCGTGTAACTGCTGTCTGTTTCACTTTCTGAGTGGCCATTAAATTCAATGTCTTTAAAGTGAAGTTTCAATTCACTTATAAAATAATTCTTTAAACCTTGAATATAAGAGGAATCTTCCTGCATATTCCTACAAGAAATTTCCAGCGCTTTTTCCATTCCTAAAATACTGTGTACGTTTTCAGTTCCTGCTCTTGCGCCTCGCTCCTGCTCGCCCCCATGCAAAATTGGATAAATTCCAAATCCTTTTTTTATATAAGCAAATCCAACCCCTTTCGGACCGTGAAATTTATGGGCACTTGCCACAAAAAAATCAATAGGTATTTTCTTTACGTCCATATTAAAATGTCCAACACCCTGTACAGAATCAGAATGAAATAAAGCATTGTTGGCCACACACAATTCTGAAACTTTTTCAAGGTTCAAAATGTTGCCAATCTCATTATTCACGTACATTAAACTTACCAATTTCTTTTCATCAGATTCTTGCAGCAATTGCTCTAAATGGGCATAATTTATAGTGCCTTTCTCGTCCAAATCAACATACTTTACCGCAATGCCAAACTCATTTTCCAAGTTTTCCATGGTATGCAAAACTGCATGATGCTCAATTTTTGATGATATAATGACAGAAATACCCAAATTGGTAACGGCATTTCTCAAAATTAAATTATCGGCCTCACTTCCTCCTGCCGTAAATATAATTTCCTGAGCTGAAGCATTAAAATGTTTCGCAATATTTTTACGTGAGGTTTCAACTAAAGATTTCGCCTTTCGCCCAACGTGGTGTATTGATGACGGATTCCCATAAACAGAAGTCATTGCGCTTGATATGGCATCAACTACTTCGGGTAATATTGGTGTTGTGGCTGCGTTATCTAAGTAGATTGTTTTCATTAAAACAAAAGTAATTAAAATAGTTGGTTTCAATTAGTGTTGACTTGCCTAAAACTGTTATTTTTGCATTGAAATTATTACTTATGAAGAAACTATTGATACTCTTTTTAGCGCTTGCCCTAAATGGGTGCAGTGATGGCGATTTTAGCGTTCCTGCCTTTGAATTTACAGAAACAGTAAATAAATGCGGTACATATGTTTTATATATCACAGACACCAAAAAAACTGAAGTTTTGATTTTAACACTACCGCCAACAGCTATTGATACCATAGTAAAAGTAGAAGCCCTTCCTATTTCAGCAACAGTAACCGCAACCTATCGAATTTTTGACAAAGCTATTGGTGCGACCTATTTTTGCCAGGACATTCCGCCCTTAGAACCAAAAATTATAAAAGAACTTAAAGCAGATGACAAAGGAATCGTAAACATTACAACAACAGAAATCTTAAATGATAGTGTTGTAACTGGCTATAAGCACGAAATTACGGTTTCGAAATTGTTGCTTAATGATGGTAAGGAACGCACTTATTTTGAAAATTTTATTTTTGGAACTTTAACAATTAATAACTAATTTTTAGGGTTCTGATAGACTTTTACTTCTGTCGCGCCCAAACCGTACTTTTGAAATGAGGCATCATTCCAGTAAACATTGTAATTTTTAAACAAATATTCCAACTCTGTTTTTAAGACTCCTGCGCCCATTCCGTGAATAAAAACAATTTTCGGAATCTTATTTTTAATGGCAAATTCCAATTTATGTTTGGCGGTTTCTAATTGAAGCGTCAACATATCAAAATTGTCCATTCCTTTTGATGAAGCCGTCAGCTGATTGATGTGCAAATCGACTTCCATAGGTGGAAATTTATCAGGTTTTACGGTTGATTTAAATTTTACAGCATGTTTCCTTGAAGAAGTTTCATTAATTTTTTCCGATAAAAATTCATTGTCAATGTCGCTGAATTTAGAAAGCTCTTTCTGGCTTTCTCTTATAATCACCAATTCTTTTGGCGCGTATTCATAAGAAAACCCGTCTTTATCTTCAATTACAATTTTAGTAGGATGCACCTCTGTAACTTTCCCTCTGATAATATCATCAAGAACAGCTATATTATCTCCAACTTTAAAATCCATCTTAATTTCTTTTTATTAATTTTATGCAAATAACTAACAAAGTTATAACAATAAAGTTGTTCAAAAATATATTTTGGCCATAAACTAATGTCTTTATTGCTGCACAACTTATAAAATATAAAAAATATTTAGGAGCAAGCAAATTGACGATGAAATTCCTAATATTTTTAATGCAAACCTTAATGCTAATTAAATTTTTCATAATTTGGCTTATACTATTTGTAACAATAAAAAATTACTATGCATCAATACCAGCCAAAAAACTATCTAATAGAATCCATTTTAGTCACTATATTTTGTTGTATGCCATTCGGAATTGTGGGCATCGTTTTTGCCGCACAAGTAAATGCTAAATTTGATGCAGGAGATTTTGAAGGTGCCCTTAAAGCTTCTAAAGAAGCTAAAAAATGGATGATTTGGGGTTTAATTTCAAGTATTTTAATTGTACTTCTTTACCTTATTTTTATTTTCGCCTTAGGCGGTTTGGCCTTTATGGGAAATTACTGGCAATTTTAAATTGATGAAACGAGCATAATAATTTTGATACTCAAAGGAATGACAAATGGCGAACTGCATCTGTTACCGCTAAAAAATAAAATTTAAACAGATGAAAATTAAAAATATTGGGATTGTAGTTGGCTTAATAAGTTTGGGAATACTTTATCTTCTGATTAACCCAAATGAGGTGAATTTTTTCCCTAAATGTCTTTTATACGGCGTAACTGGATTTTATTGTCCGGGTTGCGGAAGTCAACGCGCGACCCATCAACTTTTAAATTTTAATATTTTTGGCGTTTTACAACAGAACGTACTCTATTTTATAAGTTTACTGATTTTAGGATACCACTTAATTATGACAGGCATACATAAGATTTTCAAAAAAAACATTTATAATTATATCTATCACCCTAAAACGCCTGTAGTAATTTTAGTGGTTATTATTATTTTTTGGATCCTTCGAAATATTCCTTATTATCCCTTTAATTTATTGGCTCCTAACTAAAAAAGCACCCAATTGGGTGCTTTTTTATATTGATATGATTGATGTTATTTATTTAATGGCTTCAAAATCTGTGTCCATTTTTATATAGTCTAAAAACTCACGACGAACATCTTTCTCTTTAAATTTCCCACCAAACTCTGATGTTACGGTACTGCTGTCAATATCGCGAACGCCACGTGAATTTACGCACAAATGTTTTGCGTCAATTACACAAGCCACATCTTCTGTACCTAATGCTTCCTGTAAAGATTGCACCACTTGCATGGTTAAACGTTCCTGAACTTGCGGTCGTTTCGCAAAATAATCAACAATGCGATTCATTTTAGACAATCCGATAACGTTTCCGTTAGAAATATATGCTACATGTGCTCTGCCAACAATCGGAAGCAAATGATGCTCACAAGTGGAATAAACAACAATATTTTTTTCAACCAACATCTCGCCATATTTATAGTTATTGTCGAACGTTGATAATTTAGGTTTATTTGCCGGATTTAATCCTCCAAATAGTTCATTTACGAATGCTTTAGCTACTCTTTTTGGGGTTCCTTTTAAACTGTCATCTTCCAAATCCATCCCTAAAGTGGTCAAAATATCTCGCACACTTTCTTGAATACGTGCAATTTTTTCATGGTCTGAAATATCAAAAGCATCAGCTCTTAAAGGTGTTTTAGCAGAAGATCCTACGTGATCGTCTCCCCTTTCATCAATTCTATTTGTCATTATTTTTTTACCTTCAAACATTTTCTGTCAATTAGCATGCAAATTTACAACTTTGTTTTAAAGTTGGGTGGTGATTCTAATTAATTCTTTTAAATCGCATTCTTCCTGTTCACCACTAAGCATATTTTTTAAGGTGTAGGTATTGTTTTCTATTTCTGATGAGCCAACCATTACAACATACGGAATTTCTCTTTTGTTAGCGTAATTCATTTGTTTTTTCAATTTAACGCTATCTGGATACAATTCCGATTTTATGTTATTTTTTCTAAGTTCCACCAAAGCTTTCATGCAAAAAGCAGCTTCCGCATCACCAAAATTAATAAACAATACTTTTGGTTTTGGCAACTCCAGATCAGTAAATAAATTTAATTCTTCAAGCACCAAATAAATGCGGTCCAATCCAAAAGAAATACCAACCCCGCTCATATCATTTAAACCGAAAATTCCCGTTAAATCATCATATCTTCCGCCACCTCCAATAGATCCCATATTTACACCTTCCGGAGCGGAAACTTCATAAATGGCACCTGTGTAATAATTCAATCCGCGAGCCAAGGTAACATCGATCACCAGATTGGCCGACTCCAGTCCGAACTTTTCAATGGCATCAACCACAAAACGCAAATCATCCACGCCATTGGTGCCTTCTTTTGATTCGGTCAATAAATCCTGCAACTGATTTAATTTATTTTGATTGCTTCCGTTAAAATTGAATAAAGGTTTTACTTTTTCAATGGCTTGTTCAGAAATGCCTTTTTCCAACATTTCTTTGGCAACACCTTCTGCCCCAATTTTATCCAATTTATCAAGTGCCACGGTAAAATCGATTAACTTGTCCTTAGCTCCAATAATTTCGGCAATACCAGCCAATATTTTCCGATTGTTCAATTTGATGGTGGTGCCTCTTAACTTTAACTTGCTAAAAACGGCATCATACAATTGCACAAATTCAATTTCCTGCCACAAACTTTTACTTCCAACCACATCGGCATCACATTGAAAAAATTCTCTAAAGCGCCCTTTTTGCGGACGGTCAGCGCGCCAAACCGGTTGCATTTGATAGCGTTTAAAAGGGAATTCAATTTCATTTTGGTGTTGTACCACATAACGGGCAAAAGGAACCGTTAAATCATAACGCAACGCTTTTTCAGAAATTTTAGAGGTGACTTTTAAACTGTTTTTAGCAACAAGCAGTTTTTCGTCAACCTTACTCAAATAATCTCCCGAATTCAATATTTTAAAAATCAGACGATCTCCTTCTTCACCATATTTTCCCATTAAGGTTTCGGAGTTTTCAAAACTTGGCGTTTCTATAGGCTGAAATCCATACGTTTCAAAAACTTGTTTAATTGTTGAAAATATATAGTTTCTTTTTGCCACTTCGGAAGGTGAAAAATCGCGTGTTCCTTTTGGTATGCTTGGTTTTTGTGCCATGTTTGAAAATTAGTTTGCAAATATCTAAAAATTAAAAAACTATTTAAAGGTTTTCTAACATTGATTTTTCTTTTGATGACAGGGGAACTTCATTTGCGAATTTATATTTGGTCGGATATACCGAAAGTATCATCAAGATTAAGATACCGACCAAAATAAAATAAAAACTATTGTTGGATTCCATCACAAAAATAACACACATCAATGCCGGAAATTCAAGCATAGCAACCCTAAAAATATGTGCTGTAGTGTATTTAACAGCTTTTTTAGACAGATTAGCATCGGAAGGAATTTGTTTTAAGAGTTTGGTATATAAATATTTGCTTGATAAATTTCCCACAAAAGAAATTGTAATTGCCATATATAAAAACATTTTATCTTCCTCATAAGAAAAAAACAATTGGTCTCCAGCATTTAAAGCCACATAAGCTCCAAAAATAACAATTAAAAATAATAAGCCAAAATGAATTAATTGTAATGATTTCATAAAATCTTTTGGTTGTCTGTTGATATAACTCATACTGTTACTTTTAAGGGTTTAATAATTAAAAAAAATTGAATATTTGTTGATTAAAAAATATAAATTTCAGATTATATGTTATTTTTAAAAACTGCATTTGCTTTTTCAAGATCTTCGGGTGTATCTATACCAATCGCCATTTGATCTGTTTCAACCATTTTCACTTTTAAGCCATTGGCCAAAAAACGAAGGTTTTCCAATTTTTCTGCAGCTTCCAGCCTGTTCATTGGCAATTTAGTGAATTTTAATAAAGCTTCTTTTCTAAAAGCATAAATTCCGATATGTTTAAAATAAACGGCTAAAGATTCTTCTCTAGGATACGGAATTGCCGAACGGGAGAAATACATGGCGAAATTTCGCTCGTCGGTGACTACTTTTACATTATTGGGATTGTTAATTTCGGCTTTGTCATCAATTTTAATCATTAAGGAAGCGATATCAATTTCATTTTTTGAATCTTGTTTAAAAACTTCCAACAATTTTAAAAGCGGTTCTTTTTTTGTAAAAGGTTCGTCTCCCTGCACATTTACAACAATATCAACTTCTATATTTTCAATGGCTTCCGCAATTCTGTCGCTCCCCGATTCGTGCTCTTTTTTACTTTTTATGGCTTTTCCACCATTAGAAACAATTTCATCAAAAATAATTGTGCTGTCTGTGACCACATAAACTTCATCAAATAAATTGGTGTTTTTTGTTGCTTCGTAGGTTCTTAAAATAACGGATTTCTCTGCTAAATTTTTCATTAATTTCCCAGGAAATCGACTCGCTTCAAAACGAGCAGGAATCATTGCTATTATTTTCATTCTTTTTCTTTTTCTATGAATTCCACATCTTTTAATTCTATTTCTTTTATATCTTCCAAAGAATCTCTTTTAAGTCGGTTGATACTTGCGTTTAGTTCAAAACCCAACAACAGTATGATGGCGTTTAACCAAACAAAAAGCATCAACACCAACAGGGTGCCAATAGAACCATAAAGTTTGTTATAGGTTGCAAATTTTAACACATAAATGGCAAATAATCTGAACATTACTAATGTTAGCAAGGTTGTTAAAATGGAACCAGGCGTAAAAAACGTTTTATGTTTCACCTCTTTTGCACCATATTTATACAATACTGAAACCGAAAAAAATATTAACACCACCAGCAAAAAGTACCTGCCTTTATCGATCCAATATACATCGTCTTCCAGCCATCCTCGTGCCTTTAAATCATTTATCCCTATTTCAAAATAAACCGTAACTGCAACCACAACGACTAAAATAAGCGACAGCACAATAGCCATGAGCATTGAAATAAAATATTGGCGCAAAATGCTCCGCATTTCTATCACATGGTATGAATATTCAAAACTGACAAAAATGGCGCTTACCCCATTAGCCATTAGAAAAATTGAGGCTATAAACCCGAATGAAAGCAATCCGCTATACTTGTTATTTACAATATCACTTATGACGCCTTCAAAAGAACTGGCTGTATTTGGCGGCAACAAACGCTCAATCATAAACAAAAAATCTTGTTGAAATCCTTCAATGGGCACGTATGGAATTAAGGTAAGTATAAAAAGTAAAAATGGAAACAAGGCCATAAAAAAACTAAAGGAAATTCCGCCGGCACGAGATGTTAAAGCACCTTTTAGTATCCCAAGCGTATATAATTTAAAAACCTCATAAACTGACATGCCTCTTAAACCAGGAACTTTAACGTTTTTTCCAAGTCTGACAATCCACCCAAGTTTTTTAACTTTATTTAATATTTTCCTAATCTGATTCTTCATTTTTTAAATAGGTACAACATTCCATAGATGTTTTTGGATTTACGAAATCAAATTTTTTAATTCAATTCTTGTATTCTTTTTCAATTTTTAACTTTTCAACCTTTGACTTTTAACAGACAATTAAATCGCTTTTAAACTTAAATCCATATTGTAAACAGAATGTGTTAAAGCACCTGAAGAGATATAATCTACGCCACATTCAGCATACTTTCTGGCGGTTTCCAAATTAATGCCTCCGGAAGATTCTGTTTGGCATTTGTCACCAATTAACTGAACTGCCTTTTTGGTTTCCTCAAAATCAAAATTATCAATTAAAATTCTGTGAACGCCTTTATGTTCTAATATTTCCCTGATTTCGTCCATGCTTCTGGCTTCAACAATAATTTTTAAATCGAGGTTGTTTTCTTTTAAATAACGCTTTGTTTTTTCAATTGCTTTAGAAACTCCTCCGGCAAAATCAATATGATTGTCTTTTAACATAATCATATCATACAATGCAAACCGGTGATTTTCGCCACCGCCAATTTTTACCGCCCATTTTTCTATGGCCCTGATGCCAGGAGTGGTTTTTCTCGTGTCTAAAATTTTGGTTTTTGTGCCTTCCAATAATTTCGCAAATTCATTTGTTTTTGTGGCTATGGCGCTCATTCGCTGCATCACGTTCAACACCAGACGTTCCGATTTCAAAATGGATTGGGAGCTTCCTTCAACAAAAAAAACCACATCGCCATACTTTACGGTTGCCCCATCATTTAGGCGTGTTTCAACTTTTAAATCGGCATCTACATACCGGAAAATTTTTTTCGCCATATCCACTCCGGCAATAATTCCGGCTTCTTTAACCAGCAATTTCGCTTTCCCTTTTGCGTTTTCCGGGATGCAAGCCAAAGAGCTGTAATCGCCGTCTCCAACATCTTCTCTTATGGCATTCGCTATGATAATATCAAGTTCCTTTTCAAATTGCTGCTGTGAAATCATTGTTTGCTTCTATTAACAAACAAAAATAACTTTTTTATTTTCAAAAAATTCATCTTTAATTATTTTTATATTTACCGAATGAAACGAACATTGCAAATTTTGACACTTAAAGTCATGAATAATGGCGAACAGCATCTGTTACAGTTGAAAAATAAAATTTAAACAGATGAAAATTAAGTTAGTGGCCATAGGCAAAACCGATGATAAAAATTTACAAATATTAATTGAAACCTATCAGCATAGGCTGAAGCATTATATTGGTTTTGAGATTGAACTTATTGCCGATATCAAAAATGTCAAAAACTTAAGTGAAGCGCAGCAAAAAGAAAAAGAAGGTGAACTCATCCTAAAAAAATTAACGGCAACAGACATTTTGATTTTATTGGATGAAAAGGGAACTTCATTTAGCTCTGTCACTTTTTCTGACTACCTTCAAAAAAAAATGAATTCGGGCGTTAAACAATTGGTGTTCGTCATTGGGGGTCCTTACGGATTTTCAGAAGCCGTTTACAAACAGGCGCAAGGAAAAATATCCTTGTCGAAAATGACTTTTTCACATCAAATGATTCGTTTGTTTGTTGTTGAACAATTGTATAGAGCTTTCACTATTTTAAAGAATGAACCATACCATCATGAATAAATTAAAACTGGTTTTTGCCACAAATAACCTACATAAACTGAAAGAAGTTCAGACAATGCTCACCAGTTTTGACATTGTGAGCCTGGCCGATATCAATTGTTTTGAAGATATTCCGGAAACTGCAGATACTTTGGAAGGAAATGCCGTATTAAAAGCCAATTTTATCACTGAAAAATATGGACTTGATTGTTTTGCTGATGACACAGGACTGGAAGTTGAAGCCCTAAATAATGAACCTGGCGTTTATTCGGCCCGCTATGCAGCAGAAGACAATAATGCGGAAGCAAATATGGCCAAACTATTAAACAACCTCCAAAATAATCCGAACCGCAAAGCACAATTTAGGACGGCAATTTCCCTGAATATTCAAGGAAAACAGTTTATATTTGAAGGCATTTGTAAAGGCACAATATTAACAGAAAAAAGAGGAGACAGTGGTTTTGGCTACGACCCCATTTTTATGCCTGACGGTTTCAAAAACTCATTTGCCGAAATGAATTTGGTTGAAAAAGGAAAAATTAGCCATCGCGGAAAAGCAATAGAAAAATTAGTTACATTTTTAAACGAACATCATTGGTAAACCCTATAAAATCATATAGAAACACATTTATTATTTTAATGGGAATACTCCTGCTTATTTTTATTGTAAACATAAGTTTGGGCTCGGTTTACATTCCCTTAAAACAATTGTTTCTTGCTTTTATTAATGGTGAAGTAGAAAAAGAATCTTGGAGATCTATTTTGTTTGATTATAGGTTGCCAAAGGCTATTACTGCAATTATTGTGGGATCGGGATTGTCGATAAGCGGATTGCTCATGCAAACCCTCTTCAGGAATCCGTTAGCTGGTCCTTTTGTTCTGGGAATCAGTTCAGGAGCAAGTTTAGGTGTCGCCATTTTAATATTGGGATCTTCATTTTTAGGGGCTACTGCAGCAGGTTACGCATTTAGCAATTGGGGGCAGGCTATTGCTGCTAGTGTTGGTTCCTTTTTAGTGCTTTCGGCCGTAATGCTTGCTGCCATAAAAGTAAGAAATACCATGTCAATTCTAATAATCGGACTTATGTTTGGAAGTTTAACTGCTTCCGTAATTAGTGTGCTTGCCTATTTTAGCAGCGCCAATCAATTGCAACAATATTTATTTTGGAGTTTTGGCAGCTTGGGAAATTTAAGCTGGAATGAAATTTCATCACTTTTGGTGGTTTTTTTAATTGGAATCACCTTCGTTATTTTCATAATAAAACCTTTAAACAGTTTACTTTTAGGAGAAAATTACGCAAAAAGTATGGGCGTTAACGTAAAACGAACCCGTAATTTAACCTTAATTTCAACCAGTTTATTAACTGGCGTTATTACTGCTTTTTCTGGACCAATCGCCTTTATTGGTTTGGCGGTTCCGCATTTGACAAAACTGCTTTTCAGCACTTCCAATCATAAAATATTGGTTCCTGCAGTTGCCATAAGCGGCGCTATCATCATGCTTATTTGTGACAGCATTGCCCAATTGCCCACCAGTGAATATACCTTGCCCATAAACGCAATAACCTCCTTATTTGGTGCGCCCATAATTATTTGGTTACTTGTTAGAAAACGAAAAATAAATTATTAGTGGAATTGAAAGACCAACATATCATAAAAACTGTCAACTTAAACATTGGATACGCTTCTAAAAAGAAAGTGAACACCATTGCCTCTAACTTAAATATTGAATTGGGCAAAGGAAAATTGGTGTGTTTGTTGGGAAAAAATGGAATTGGCAAATCGACTTTATTAAGAACCTTAACAAAAGTTCAACCTGCTTTAAGCGGTGAAATTTTCATTAATAACAACAACTTAAAAACTTTAAACAGCATTGATTTGGCAAAATCGCTCAGTTTGGTTTTAACGGAACATTTGCCTGAAAGCAATTTGACTGTTTATGAATTGGTGGCTTTGGGCCGACAGCCTTACACCAATTGGGTTGGCAATTTATCTGAAACGGATTTACAATTTATCGACAATGCGTTAGAACAAACCAACACAAAACATTTAATCAACTCAAAATACTATGAGTTAAGCGACGGACAGCTTCAAAAAGTAGTAATTGCCAGGGCATTGGCACAAAATACGGATCTTATTATTTTAGATGAGCCAACGGCGCATTTAGACATTCACCATACCGTTGAAACGTTCGCATTGTTAAAACAATTGGCCAAAGAATTTAACAAAACCATTATTATTTCAACCCATGAAATAAATTTGGCTTTGCAGCTAGCTGACATATTGTGGTTGATGATGCCTTCTAACTTTATGGCGGATACCACAGAAAATTTAATTGAAAACAACTGTCTGGACCAACTTTTTGAGTCTGAACTAATCAGCTTTAACAAAACTTTAAAGCAGTTCACCGTTTCCAATTCTTACTAATATTGATATCTTTGAGAAGGTTATAAAATCATAAAAATGAAACGAGCATAACAAATTTTGATACACAAATGAATTATTAATGGCGAACAGCAGCTGTTACCACAGAAAAATAAAATTTAAACAGATGAAAAAAATTCTTTTTATTGGAATATTGGTAAGTATTTTAAGTGTTGGATTTAACAATACGCTTATTGCTCAGGCAGCCGAATCTATTGAAATTACGGGAAAATTAGCGCAAAAATTTGCTACCGGAATCACGGAAGCCAATTTAAAAACACGTCTTTATGTTATTGCTTCGGATGAGTTTGAAGGAAGAAATACCGGTGAACCCGGACAAAAAATGGCGGCGGAGTACCTGAAAAATTTTTATACAGAAATAAATATTGCCTCGCCATTGGGTGAAAATAATTATTTTCAAGAAATCCCTACGAAATATTTAAGCCATAATTTAAAGCCCTCAGAAAATGTGGTTGCCTTTATCAAAGGTTCAGAAAAACCTGATGAAATTGTAGTCATTTCAGCGCATTATGACCATCTTGGAATTGATGCCGATGGTGAAGTTTATAATGGTGCCGATGATGATGGTTCAGGAACGGTAGCTGTTATGGCTATTGCCGAAGCTTTTCAGAAAGCTGTTGAAGATGGAAACGGACCTAAACGCTCTATTTTATTTTTACATGTTACCGGTGAAGAAAAAGGAATGCTCGGTTCTAAATATTATGCAAATTTTCCTGTTTTTCCATTAAAAAATACGGTTGCCGATTTGAATATTGATATGATTGGTCGTACAGATGAAGCTCATGAAAACAATCCAAACTATATTTATTTAATTGGTTCGGACAAGTTAAGCACTGAATTGCACAATTTATCTGAAGAAATGAATGACAAGTTCACTAAATTAAATTTAGACTACAAATACGATGAAGAAAGCGATCCCAATCGTTTTTATTACCGCTCTGACCATTATAGTTTTGCAAAAAATAATATTCCTGTCATTTTCTATTTTAACGGCACCCATGAAAATTATCACCGCATAAGTGATACACCCGACAAAATTAATTATGAATTGTTGGAAAAACGAACCAAATTGGTGTTTTATACCGCCTGGGAAATCGCGAACAGGGAAAACCGAATTACGGTTGATAAATAATTGGGTAAACAGTCGGAGTTTTCAGTTATTAATAATTACTGTAAACTTAAACTACCAACTGGGTTATTAAAAAAATCAGTGTATTATTTTAAACAATAATTCTTTTAAAATATCTCCTGCCGGCAAGGCATTTGCGCCAACACCCTTGCTTTTTAAGTCGGCATCACGCAACAATCCGATTACTTGTGAAACTTTTCGCATCGGATAGTTTTTTGCGGCTGCTGTATAATCTGACACAAAAAACGGATTTATACCTAAAGCTTTGGCAACGCTATTACTCGATTTATCCTTTAAACTATGGTAAATAAGCAGCTGGGTAAAAAAGCTGTTCAATAATGAAATTGTTACTACAATGGGATTTGCTTTCTGATTTTCTGCAAAATGATTGATAATTCTGTTTGCTCTCAGCACATTTCTTTCACCAACTGCCTTTCTAAGTTCAAAATTATTGTAGTCTTTGCTAATCCCGATATTTTCTTCAATTTCTTTTGGCGTTATGGTCGAATTAACAGGCAAAACAATCATTAATTTATTCAGTTCATTGCTGATTTTACTTAAATCGGTGCCAAGAAATTCCACCAGCATTAAGGTTGCTTTAGTATCTATTTTGTAATTTTTACCCGCCAAAACCCTTCTAATCCAATCTGCAACCTGATTTTCGTACAACTTTTTACTTTCATAAACCAATCCGCATTTTTGAATGGCTTTGTACAATTTTTTTCGCTTGTCAATGGTTTTATATTTGTAGCAAATTACCAATACTGTGGAAGGTTGTGGATTTTCTGCATAGGAAGCTAGTTTTTCGATAGTTCTCGATAAATCCTGCGCTTCTTTGACAATCACCACTTGCCTTTCGGCCATCATTGGATAACGTTTTGCATGGTCAATTAAATCTTCCACCACAACATCCCTTCCATACAACATCATTTGATTAAATCCTTTTTCTTCTTCGGTAAGCACGTTTTTTTCAATATATTCTGAAATTTTATCAATATAATAAGGCTCTACACCCATTAAGAAATAAATGGGTTTTATATTTCCATTTTCTATATCCGAAACTATTTTGGTTACATCACTCATTTATAAAAAAAAATTATCATTTTTGTTGAATGCAGCCATTGAATTTACCTACATATCCTTTCAAAATCAAAAGTAGCGAAAATAAGTATTTCATTTTCGATATTGTCCGAAAAAAATATGTGATTCTGACTCCCGAAGAATGGGTTCGTCAACATATTATTCATTATTTAATTCAAGAAAAAAATTATCCGATTTCGTTAATCGCAGTTGAAAAAAAGGTAACCGTCAACAAGTTAACCAAACGCACAGACATTTTGGTTTTTAACACCAAAGGAAATCCACATATCATTGTCGAATGCAAGGCCCCTTCCATAAAAATATCGCAGGATGCTTTCGATCAAATTGCCCGGTATAATTTAAAACTGGATGCCAATTATCTTATAGTCACCAATGGATTAACCCACTTTTACTCCTTTATGGATATAGAAAATGAATGCTATGTTTTTTTGAAAAACATTCCGGCATATGAACAATATTAATAAAATCATCATTTAAATTTCATCTTTTTAATTAAGTTTGCATACGTGAAAATAGCCCTCATCATCCTGAACTGGAACGGAAAACAACTGCTGGAAAAATTTCTTCCTTCCATTGTAAAATACAGCGATTTCGACAATGTGGAAATTTATGTAGCAGACAACGCCTCAACTGATGACTCTGTTTCTTTTGTAAAACAAACATATCCAAAAATTAAGATCATTCAAAATTCAGAGAATGGTGGTTTTGCAAAAGGATATAACGATGCTTTAAAGCGAGTTGATGCTGATATTTTCGCCTTGGTGAATTCGGACATTGAAGTGACCGACGGATGGCTAAATCCTGTTATTTCAGCTTTTGAAAACGAGCCGAATACGGCCATTATTCAACCAAAAATACTGGATTATAAAAATAAATCCAAGTTTGAATATGCAGGTGCTGCGGGAGGATTTATTGACAAGTTTGGATATCCCTATTGCAGAGGCCGTATTTTTTCGAAGTTGGAAACGGACTTACAACAATACAACGATGAAGTTGAAATTTTTTGGGCATCTGGCGCCTGTTTTTTTATTCAATCCTCCGTTTTTCACGAATTAAATGGCTTTGATGAAGATTATTTTGCGCATCAAGAAGAAATTGATTTGTGCTGGAGGGCCAAAAATTTATCTAAAAGCATTAAATATGTGGGTAAATCAACTGTTTATCATGTTGGCGGCGCTACCCTAAAAGAGGCAAACCCAAAAAAAACGTTTTTAAATTTCAGAAACAGTCTGTATAGTTTGGCCAAAAATTTACCTAAAAACAAACTAATTCCAGTCATTTTAACGAGGCTCATTTTGGATGGTTTAGCAAGTTTAAAATTTTTAATAGAGCTTCGACCAATGCATATTTTGGCAATCATCAGGGCTCATTTTAGTTTTTACGGTAATTTTTTCAAAATGCTAAAAAAAAGAAATAAAACCCCTAAAACAGTTGGTTATTATAAGATAAAAAGTATTGTTTTGCAGTATTTTTTATTGGGTAAAAGGAAATATGGAGCGCTGTTAAAATAAGGCATCGACACTTCCTCTGCCTTCACGTAAAATAGTTATTTCTCCTTCAGTTAAGTCAATAACTGTTGACGGAATATTACTTCCATAGCCCCCATCAATAACAATATCAACCCTATTTCCCCATTTTTCATAAATCAATTCAGGGTCAGTTGTATATTCCAGTAAATCATCTTCATCATAAATAGAAGTTGAAACAATAGGGTTTCCTAATTTTTTTACGAGTTCTCTGATAATATTATTATCGGGAATACGAATACCAACTGTTTTTTTATTTTTAAATGCTTTGGGTAAGTTGGTGCTTGATGGCAAAACAAAGGTATAGGGCCCCGGCAAGGCTTTTTTCAATATTTTATAGACGGGTGTATCAATTTGCTTTACATAATCGGAAAGGTTGCTTAAATCGTAACAAATAAATGAAAAATTGGCCTTTTCCAGTTTCAACCCCTTCAGCTGTGCCACTTTTTCCATGGCTTTTGTGTTGGTAATGTCACAACCTAACCCATAAACGGTATCCGTAGGGTAAATGATTAATCCGCCTTTTTGTAAAACCTTGACAACCTTGTCAATTTCACGTTCATTGGGATTTTCATTATAAATTTTAATTAACTCTGCCATTTGTCTATGCTATGATTCACAAATGTAGCATTTTTTTATGATTTTTCTAACAACCTAAATCCTTCTCCGTGAATGTTTAAAATTTCAACATTTGGATCCGGTTTTAAATATTTTCGAAGTTTCGCAATATACACATCCATGCTTCTGGAAGTGAAGTAATTGTCATCCCTCCAAATTTTAGTCAGCGCCAACTCACGAGGCATTAAATCATTTTTGTGGGTTGCCAGCAATTTCAACAATTTACTTTCTTTTGGGGAAAGCTTTTGAATTTCACCACCATCATATGATAAGTGACGCAGTTTTGAATTGAAATCAAATTTGCCAATTTTAAACTCAAAAGTGTCTTCTTCTATATTTTGTTCCGATTCTTGACGTTGCAAAATGGCTTTAATTTTATACAATAAAACTTCAGAATCAAAAGGTTTGTTTAAATAATCATCTGCTCCGGACTGATATCCTTTCAGTACATCCTCTTTCATTGTTCTGGCTGTCAAAAATATAATTGGCACTTCAGAATTTGTTGCCCTAATGTCTTTAGCCAATGAAAAACCATCTTTTCTAGGCATCATAACATCCAGAATACACAAGTCATAATCGTCATTTTTAAACATGATTAACCCTTCTAAACCATCTTTGGCCAAAGTAACTTTATAATCATTTAACAACAAGTAATCCTTTAAAACAGTCCCAAAATTGGGATCGTCTTCCACCAATAAAATTCTATTATTTTCCATATCTTTTATTTTAAATTAAAGGCAGTTTAATAGTGAAAGTACTTCCAATTCCTTTTTCACTTTCCACATAAACTTCACCTTGATGAATTTCAACAATTTTTTTCACGTATGCAAGTCCTAAACCATGGCCTTTAACATTGTGTATATTTCCTCTTTCTTCTCTGTAAAACTTCTTAAAAACATTTTTTTGCACATTTTTAACCATCCCAATACCTTGATCTTTTACCTGAATTATAATCACTTTAGGAGTGTTCTCTGTTGTGATATCAATTTTTGGCGCACCTTCAGAATATTTTATGGCATTATCCAGTATATTCACAATCACATTGGTGAAATGGAAATGGTTTCCTAAAATTTCGGTTGACGCAGCATTTAAATTCATTTTAATATAACCGCCTTTATCTTTAACCAACAAATCTACATGCGTAACAGCCTCTTCTATTAAGTCGTGAACATCAACATTTTCCTTACTTACATCTAACTGATTTTTTTCAAGTTTGGAAATCCTCAAAACATTTTCAACCTGTGCGTGCATCCGCTTATTTTCTTGGCCAATCATTTTCACATAACGCATCACTTTTTCCTGATCACCAATAACTTTCGGATTTTTAATGGCATCCAACGCTAAATTTATGGTCGCTATGGGCGTTTTAAATTCATGCGTCATATTGTTGATAAAATCTGTTTTAATTTCAGAAATTTGTTTTTGTTTGACTAACTGATATAAAGCACTTACAAATGCTAAAATGATAATCAGAATAAAAAAAACTGACAAGGCCAATATTTTAGAAATTGAGGATAAAATGTAATTTTTCTCTTCAGGAAATGTCACATATAACTGATAATTGCTATTTCCTTCGGTATCCGCGAACATAGGAACCATATAACTTTTACCCACTTCTTTTCTAAAATAACCAGATTTCACCTGCGTTGCCAAACCATTGCTATAGATTCCATACTTAAAATTGGTGCCAATTCCTTTTGATTTTAACTCATTGGCTAACCTAAAGGAAATTTCTCTGTTGGTTACTCTTCTATGTATCGGAAGCTTGCTTGTAAAAACATCAAACTGACGTTCTAAATACGACCTTTCCGCGCCTTCAAACCTTCCTACTTTAACATAACGTTCTTCTGGCGGAGCCATGGAGCCTGTGGCATTGTCCAATAGCTGATCTTTTACAATTACAATTTCTTCTTTGCTGAAAATTTCTCTAAAATTTACAGTGTCATTATCAAAGAACGCTGTAGGAACTTTATAATTTGACTCAATAATACTTTGAGAATAGGTGAATTTTTCATTATTGGTGGTGTCAATTTTTTCATAAATAAATTTTCTGACATCAGATTCCTTTAATTTTTCACCATTTTTATAAAGTTCTGCTATTTTAAAATAAAAATCATTAAACTCTCGCTGCTTAATATCATCTGAAACTTTTGCCAAGGCAAACTTAACATTTGACGTAAATTGCTCCTCCGTTATCTGCACCGTATTTTTTATCCAAAATACCTGTACTGAGATAATGCCTATCAAGGCAATACTCATTAAGATAATGATGAGCACAAATATCCTTTTCCTCATCGTCCAAATTTACACATTTAACAGTATATTCATTGTTATTTAACGTATATTAACATCTTAATTATTTTCTTAACAATTTTTTAAGAAAAATTTTGCTAATTTTTTAATTTTGAAAGCAACTCAAAAATAGTTAAAACCTGACATTTTGTATTTTCCAACTTGTTATTTCTAATCACAAAATTAGATTTTTTAATTTTGAAATCATCAGTTGACTGGTGTTTCATCCGCTCCAAAATTTGTGCTTCAGAAACCCCGTCACGCTTCATTATTCTTTCTGTTTTATTTTCAAAAGAGGCCAAAACAGTAATTATATAATCACATACTTTATCGCTTCCGCTCTCAAATAAAATAGCTGCCTCATAGATTATGAAATCGGCATTTGATTTCTTAATAAATTGTTGAAAATCTTCATGAACCTTAGGGTGCACCAATGCGTTTAAAGTATTTAGTTTTTCCTTATTGCTAAAAACGATCGAAGCAATATATGTTCTGTTTAATGCTCCTTCAACATATGCCTTTTCACCAAATAATTTCGTAATCTGATTTTTTAATTCCTCATCGGAATTCATTAATCTCTTCGCTTCACTGTCTGCCATATAAGTAGCAACGCCAAGATCTTTAAAAAATGACAAAACAGTGCTCTTCCCACTTCCAATTCCCCCTGTCAATCCAATTATTTTCATCTGTTTAAATTTTATTTTTTTAACAGTAACAGATGCAGTTCGCCATTAATCATTCCTTTGTGTATCAAAATTTGTGATGTTTGTTTCATTTTTCTATTAAAAATTCCAGTTGTGCCGGATTAATTTTTAAAGCATAAATATAATCGCTTTTTTGTTCTATTATTGGGGTTAAGTAAGTGATTAAAGTGTCATTTTCATATTGCTTATAATCGAAAAATACTGAAATATCATTTTTGGCAATTTTGCTAAAATTAGAAAGTCCAGACTGATAAACCGCTTCAATTTCTTTGGGAAAAGTAGTTATATGAACCCCTTCCGGGACATTGATTATTTTTACGGGAATTCTAAAAGTGCCTTCCGTAAATTTGTCAACTTTACCACTTATTTTAACTTTATTGGCCGACATCTTAACTTGGTTAATTTTGAAAGACGATAGTAAAGTAAGTTCCACCTCAATATTTTTAAAAACATTATCTAATTTTAGCGAATTGGTAGTCAATTCCGTGATGGAATCAATATACTTTTTTGAACCTGATACAGTCACCGTATCTGGTGAAATTTTTAATTTTTCAACCAAATTATAACCTGCTTTATATTGAATTTTAAGATTTGGCTTTACCGGTACTTTTTTAGAGATTGAAACACCCATTTCAATAAATACAGTGTCCTTTATTATATTAATAATTTCAATTCCATTCGAAAATTGGGAATTTAAAAATGGAATTTGTTTGTTTGGCAATATATAATAATCCTCTTTGGTTTTAGAAATATTTTTTAAGTTCAGCAATATTTTATGCCTCTTAACTTTATATTTTATCAAGGTAAAACCCTGCCCTTTTATTGCCACTTTCAATTCTGGAATAGGTTTTTTTTGCACCAATCTACCAGATGGTAAATCTGTATATTCTACTTCAAAAACAACTGTGGTGACATAACTTTTAGACAATTCAATCAGCATCCAAATTATGGAAGACAACACTAAAAAAAATAAAAATATTCTAATTTTTCTATTACTTTTTATAGATTTAATGCGTGATGCTGTAGTCGTTTTCATCTTAGGAATAACTATTAAAGATACAAAAAAAGTGAGCTAAAAAACCCACTTTTTATTAGTATGTGCAAAATTTTATTTGGTTTCTTCGGCTGATTGGTATTTCTTACTAAGTTCCATAGAAACTGCAGAACGCTCAAATTTAATTTTCCCTGCTCCTGTTTCAATGATTACAGTATTATCGCTGTCCACAATATCTACAATTTTCCCATGAATACCACTATTTGTAACTATTTTATTACCTTTTGCAATTGAAGTTTGAAACTTCTTTTCATTTTTTTGTTTTTTTATCTGTGGTCTTATCATAAAAAGATAAATCACCACAAACATTAATAAGAATGGAATCATGCTTGTTAGTGAACTTCCTCCAAAACTTTGTAAAGCTATTGTTGTGTACATTTTATTTAATTTTTAATTTAATTTATATTAACTCTTTGGTGTAACCGTACCTGCAACACGCAACGTTTCTCTAACATTTGCAGTATTTGTTTGTAAGGTAATCGTTTTGCTTTGTTTCCCTGTTTTTCCCCTTGAATTAAACGAAAATTTTATTTCGGCAGAATCACCTGGCTTAATGGCTTCTTTAGGCCATTCCGGAACTGTACAGCCACAAGATGCAGTTGCGTTGGTAATTATCAAATCTGTTTTCCCTTTGTTCGCTAATTTAAATGTGCCATCAACAACATCTCCTTCATTAATAGTTCCAAAATCGAACTCACTTTTGTCGAATTCAATGATTGGACTGCCTAAACTAATTTTCGCGTCTCTTTCTTTCGCTGTTTCTAAATTTGATGAATCTATTTTTGATGTTGCATTGTCTTTGCATGAAACAAATGCCAAACTCAATAAAAGAATTCCAACTATACTATTTTTTATCATGGTTCTTGTTTTTTTTGTAAAAATATGAAATTACAGCAATCCTCGTCCTATTTTATTCAATCTTTTTGATGCTGTAAAATCTTTTAAAATTTTATCGATAACTCCATTGATGAAAAAACTGCTTTTTTCCGAAGAATAATCTTTTGCAATTTCAATATATTCGTTAATGGTTACGTTTGTTGGAATTGAAGGAAATTTCAAAAACTCGCTTATGGCCATTTTTATTAAAATCATATCAATTTCCGCAATACGGTCGGTATCCCAATTCGGTGTTTTATTTTCAATTTCCTTTTCAAATTCTTTATGGTTTAATATCACTTTTCTGAACAAGTCCACCACAAATTTTTTATCATCATCATCTTTATATAAATTCCCCAATCGAAAAGTTTGTTTGGGTTTTAATTGATTTAACGATTTTACAATCCATGTATTTACAAAAGGAATGTCATCAACCCAACTAATGGTTTTATCTTCAAAATATTCGGCCAGTTTTTCATTTGGAGCCACCACATTCTTAAATAATGCCAAAACAAATTCCCGGTCTTCTTCAAACGAGCTTTTGTCAGATTTCATATAAGCAGCATAACTGTCGCTTTGTTTGATCAACTTCAGAATTTCATGAACATATTCATTGTCCAAACTCCAATAATTGAGTTTTTCTTCTTCCAAATAAGTATTTAAAGAAACGCTTTCTTCAAATATTTTGAAAACTTCGTTGTTAATAAATTTAAAATTAGGATTTAAATCTTGGGAAGTGGCTAAATATTTTTTTTCAGAAATTTCAATATGTTTTTTTTCCAAATTTTTAACCTCCACAAGCAATCGAAGCATTAATACGTACAAATCTTGCATTTTTTCTATACTTAAGTATAAAAAATCTTCCTCTTTTTTAAGGTTATCGCTTTTAGACTGCAGCAATGCGTAAACCGATTGCATTACTTTAATTCTAATATGTCTTCTGTTTATCATTTAAAGAACTTTTGTGTCGTTTGGTAGTATTAAGGCGCAAAAATACTAATAATTTTTAGAAATAAAGTTTTGTTTTTATTTATTTACACAAAGTGTTGAAATTACAAAAGCAACGAAAATAAAAATAATATTTTGGGCGTTACCTTAAGAGTCGGGCTTTTCGCTGAAATCTCCCATCGCGAAATGGCAATGGGAGGATTTTCAATCAAACATGGTTTATTGAACTCCTATGAAAATAAAAAAATAGTGAAGTAAGCCCTAACGCAAACTGAATTTCGAATTAGGATGTTGGACTTAACCTTTTTCCCTTTTCCATTTAATTTTTATCTTTGAAACATATAAGCACAAAAAAAGGTCTGAAAAACAGACCTTTAATTTTGGGTGGAAGACCGGGCTCGAACCGGCGACCCTCGGTACCACAAACCGATGCTCTAACCAACTGAGCTACAACCACCATCTAACTTGCGGATGCAAATGTAAAACATTTCTGTTTTTCAGCAAACATTTTTATATTAAATTATCAAAAGATTTTACGGCCACATAACGTTCTGTATTGAAGCCCTCTGCATACTCCACTCCTACCAATCTGCCCAAGTCCTGTGCCCTATAATTCACGCTATCCAAAAAGTTTTTGTTCGAAATTGGCGAGGTTGGCTCTTTGCTCTTCGGATCATAGAACTGGGAACTGTATGCTTTCACGGCTTCCATTTTTAACTCCATAAATCCGGTAACATCCACCACAAAATCAGGTTCCAAATTTTTCCATTGAATATAATGGTAAACAAATTTTGGCCTCCAGGCTTCTTGTTTTATGCCATTTAATTCGGTTTCAACTTTCACCAAACCCGATAAGAAACAAGCATCGGAAACCAATTTACTTCCTTTGGAATGGTCTATATGCCGGTCATCAAAAGCATTACACAACACAATTTCCGGTTTGTATTTCCTTATTATTTTAATAATCTCTAATTGGTGTTTTTCATCATTCACAAAAAAACCATCGGCAAAACCTAAATTCTCCCTTATTGCAACCCCTAAAATTTTTGCGCCATTTTTTGCTTCTTCCGCCCTAATATCAGCCGATCCTCTTGTACCCAATTCTCCTTTGGTTAAATCTAAAATACCAACCTTTTTCCCCAAAGAAATTTCTTTTGCTATCGTTGCGCCGCATCCCAACTCCACATCATCCGGATGTGCGCCAATGGCTAAAATTGCTAACTTCATAACCTTAATTTACTTTAATATTTACGCAAAGATATAACAATTTTTCGGGGCCATTTATGCTTCAAAAACCCCTTGCAATAATTTACATAAACCATTTAATCTAATAAAATGCGTGTTTCTATGTATAAATGGTAGTTTTTTATAAATAAACGGTACATAAGTTTGGTGATTTAAAATTATTTAATTACCTTAGCATAAGGAATTCAAAAAAACTAACCCCAAAACCCCAAGACAATGAAAAAATTAGCACTTACAATTATATTTCTACTGGCATTATCGCCTATCGCCTATTCACAAGTTTCAGATTTAGAAAAAGAGGCATTGCTTGATTTACATAAATCAACAAATGGCGCAACCTGGAATGTCAATTGGGATTTAACCAAAGATGTTTCCGAATGGCATGGAATAACTGTTGAAAACAATACAGTTACCGAAATTAATTTGAGCATGAATAATTTAACAGGCCCAATTCCCGCCACCATAGGCAATTTGAAATCGTTGCGTCATTTAAATTTAGGCTTCAATAAAATAAGCGGTTTAATTCCAACCGAACTTGCAACCATTGAATCATTGGTTACTATCCAGTTATTTATGAATCAGCTGGAAGGTCAAATACCAACAGCAATCGGAAATTTAAAAAACCTTAAAGAATTGGTTTTATTTAACAATTTTATTGAAGGAAATATCCCTGAATCTATTTACGACATCACAAATCTGGAAGTATTGCATCTTAGTAGTAATAATTTAACCGGCACAATATCACCAGCAATTAAAAATTTAAGCCATTTAAAAATATTAAGTTTGTTCGACAATAGAATGGGCGGTACGCTTCCAAAACAAATGGGATTATTAGCCAGTTTAACCGAGCTTTCTTTGGCAAACAATTCATTTAAAGGGGAAATTCCAATTGAGTTTAATCAGCTATCAAAATTAGAAACATTGCTGTTATTTAACAATAAATTTAGTGGCCAAATAAACCCATCAATACAAAATTTACCTAGACTTTTAAACTTTGAATTCAATAACAATTCAAATGGCATTGAAATTTCTTCAAATGACATGAACCCCATAACACAAGTCACCATAATTCCCCAATAAAAATTGTTTTATTAATTGTTTAACAAGAAAAAGAGACCTGCAAAAGGGTCTCTTTTTTTGTGATTACTTTTGTGTAATGGTAAAGACAAATATCATTGCGTCCTGATTAATAAAATTCTTTAAGTCATTTATCAATTAACGAAACTTATTTTTCTCCAATAATTCTTAACTCCATTCATCGCAATGCTAAAAAAGTGAAATACTGGTAATTAAATACTTATAAAATCTAAAACTGTCCTTTAGAAACATAACGAATTTTATTTATAATACTATTGATTTTAAATATAGTTGCATATGCAACTATTCCATTTGAAATTATATATTTGCAAAAAAAAATAGATTCTATGGAGATTGACATTGACAAATCAGATTTTAATAAAACATTGGCGCCATGGATTGGAAAAACATATAAGCTGATGAATATGTACATCTCAGATATTTTTCAACAAAATAACATTCAAGTCACTAAAGAACAATGGATTGTTCTAAAAGTTTTAGAAGAAGACAATGATGGGGTTACCCAAAATGAATTGGCTTTTATAACCGACCGAAATAAAGCGTCCTTAACACGATTAATTAATGTAATGGAAAAAAATAATTTGGTAGTTAGAATTCATTCCGAGGAAGATTCGAGGAAAAACCTAATTTTCATAACCAAAAAGGGCAAACAACTGTTTTTAAAAATGAAACCTTTAATGCTTGAAAGCATGAAAATATTGCAAAACGGAATTTCAAAAGAAGACATTTCTAATTTTATCAGGATAACTTCCAAAATTCAAAATAATTTAAAAAATCAATCAAATTTAGTTTCCTAAAACCCAAATTTTAAACAATGAGAAAAATAATATCAATAGCTTTAGCAGTACTCCTATTAATTGGGGCTGTTTTACTCGCAAAATATTTAATTGATTCTAAACAGAAGCCAAAGTCAGTTGCCGATAAAATTGTAAAAACGGTTTTTACAGAAACGATTACCAATAAATCAATTCCAATAATTATTACTGCCAACGGTACGCTGATTGCTAAAAATAAAATTGAATTATATTCTGAAGTTCAAGGAATTTTAGAAAACAATTCAAAAGCTTTTAAAGCCGGAACATCCTTTAATAAGGGAGAAACTTTGATAAAAATCAACAGTGATGAGTTTTATGCCAATTTACAAGCGCAAAAAAGCACGCTGTTCAATGTCTTGACAGCTATAATGCCTGATATTCGTTTAGATTTTCCAAATGAATATTTAAAATGGCAGACTTATTTACAAAATTTCGATTTAAACAAGCCCATTCAAAAACTACCTGAAACAACTTCAGAAAAAGAAAAATTCTTTATTTCAGGACGTGGTATTTTAACAAGCTATTACAATGTGAAAAATTTAGAAGTGAAGTTGAATAAATACACCTTAAAAGCTCCTTTTTCAGGGATTTTAACTGAATCCTTAGTAAACCCGGGAACATTAATTAGACCTGGACAAAAATTAGGTGAATTTATAAACCCTGCTGTTTATGAAATAAGCGTTGCCATAAAATCTGAATTTCGTGATTTGCTTCAAATTGGCAAAAAAGTTGAATTGAACAATTTAGAAAAAACAAAAAATTGGCTTGGAAAAGTAATTAGAATAAATGGAAAAGTAGATACTTCTACCCAAACTATAAATGCTATTATTAATGTTAGCGGAACCGATTTAAAAGAAGGTCAGTATTTAGAAGTAGCCTTACATGCCAAATCGGAACAGAATGCCTTTGAAGTTTCTAGAAATCTTTTGATAGAGAGAACGCAATTGTATGTGGTGAAAGATTCTATTTTAGATTTGGTAGTTGTTAACCCTGTTTTTGAAAATAAAACGACTGTTGTCATAAAAGGGTTAGCGGATGGCACGAGAATTTTATCAAAACCTGTTCCAGGTGCTCATATTGGTATGCTGGTTAAACTTTTCAACGAAAACAAAAAACAATAATGAGAAAAGTAATTAGTTATTTTATAAAGTTTCCCGTTGCTGTTAATATTTTCATTTTTTCTTTCCTTGTATTTGGATTGGCTGGTGCTTTATCAATGAAATCGTCTTTTTTTCCATTGGTTCCTTCAAGAAATATCTCTATCAATTTAACATATCCAGGGGCTTCTCCTCAAGAAATGGAAGAAGGAGTTGTGTTAAAAATTGAAGATAATTTAAAAGGAACTGTTGGTATTGATCGTGTTACTTCCGTTTCAAGAGAAAATTCAGCAACCATAAATGTAGAAATTGTAAAAGGCAAAAATATCGATGTTGTTTTATCTGATGTAAAAAATGCCGTTGACAGGGTTCCCTCCTTTCCTTCGGGAATGGAACCTCCTATAATCGCTAAAATTGAAAATATCAGACCTACAATTAGTTTTACTGTAAGTGGTGAAAATATTTCATTGGCGACATTAAAACAATATGCCAGAAATATTGAAAATGATTTAAGAAATATTGATGGGATATCACAAGTAAACCTTTCTGGTTTTCCTGATCAGGAAATTGAAATAGCGGTTCGAGAAAACGATTTAATCGCCTATCAATTATCATTTACAGAGGTTGCAAATGCAGTGAGTAAATCTAATTTATTAATTACTGGAGGAAATATAAAAACAGATGCCGAAGATTACTTGATTAGGGCCCGTAATAAAAATTATTACGGAAAAGAACTGGTAAATTTGGTTGTGAGGGCAGATCCTTCAGGAACTATTATTCGATTAAATGATATTGCCGACGTCACCGACACTTGGTCAGAAAATCCGGACAGGTTATATTTCAACGGAAAAAAGTCGATTGACATCACGGTAAGCAATACTGACAGTGAAGATTTAATATCAACAGCCGAAAATGTAAATAATTTCATAGAAAAATTTAACCAACAGCAAGATAGCGTTCATTTAGACGTTTCAAGCGACAGTTCCATTACGCTAAACCAACGAACTCAATTGTTGATTAAGAATGCTACAATGGGCGTTATTTTGGTGCTTTTTTTTCTGGCATTATTTTTAAATATTCGCTTGGCATTATGGGTTGCCCTTGGCATTCCTATTTCATTTTTTGGAATGTTTATTTTTGCGGCCTATTTTGGGGTAACCATAAATGTACTTTCGTTATTTGGGATGATTATCGTTATTGGTATTTTAGTGGATGACGGTATTGTAATTGGAGAAAACATATATCATCATTATGAACAAGGCAAAACACCAATAAGAGCTGCAATTGATGGTACCTTGGAAGTTATCCCTCCTGTTGTATCTGCTATTTTAACAACCATTATTGCTTTCTCTACTTTTTTCTTTTTAGATGGAAGAATAGGTGATTTTTTTAGTCAGGTATCCTTAATTGTAATTTTAACCTTAACGGTATCTTTAGTTGAAGCGCTACTAATATTACCTGCGCATCTTGCTCATTCGAAAGCTTTGGAACGAAAAGATAAAAAAAGAAACAAAATAAATGCCTTTTTTTACAATGTAAACCAAAAGGCGGAAAGCTTTCTATTTTACATACGCGATCATTGGTATGCACCTTATTTAAAGTTCTTTTTAAAACACAAAGCACTTGGTTTTGCTATTCCAATAGCTTTACTTATTCTAAGTATAGGAGCACTTGGTGGCGGAATTGTAAAAACTTCATTTTTCCCTTCTGTTGCAAGTGATCGGGTTTCAATTAATTTAAAAATGCTTCAAGGAACAAATGAAAAAATAACAGATTCTATTATTTCTGAAATCGAAAAAGCTGCTTGGGAAGTCAATGATGATTTTACAGGAAAACAAGTCAGCGGCGAAGCTATTATTCAAAATATTATAAAACGAATTGGTCCAGGTTCAGCCAATGGAAGTTTAACCATAAACTTGCTTCCAGGCGAAGCCAGAGATTTTTCTTCACCCGAAATCACAAATGCAATTAGGGACAAGGTTGGAAAGGTACATGGTGTTGAAAGTTTAACTTTTGGTTCGGGAGGAAATTTTGGAGGAAGTCCGGTTGCAGTTTCATTATTAGGAAATAATATTGAAGAATTAAAAGCTGCAAAAGATGAATTGAAAGACATCTTAATGAACAATGCGCTTCTAAAGGATATTTCAGACAATGATCCTGCCGGAATAAAAGAAGTGCGTATTAAATTAAAGGAAAATGCACATTTACTTGGGTTAAATTTACAAACAGTCATGAGTCAAGTTCGTAATGGTTTTTTCGGTCTACAAACACAACGTTTTCAGCGTGGACAAGATGAAATTAAAGTTTGGGTGCGTTACAAAAGAGAAGACCGTTCTTCCCTTAAAAATCTGGATGATATGTGGATAACCACCCCTACCAATAAAAGTGTTCCTTTTTCTGAAATTGCTACTTATGAAATTGAACGTGGTGAAGTATTGATAAATCATTTAAACAGTAAACGAGAAATTCAAATTACTGCAGATATGAAATCTCCCGGGGAAAGTGCTACTGATATTTTAGATGATATAAAAACAAATATAATGCCCGAAATATCATCGAAATACCCGACGGTTACCGCGATGTATGAAGGTCAAAACAGAGAGGCGCAAAAAACAATTAGTTCAGTAAAAAAAGTGGGTTTTGTTATTTTAGCCTTAATTTATTTAGTAATTGCTTTTACCTTTAGATCATATGAACAGCCCATTTTATTGATACTTTTAGTTCCTTTCAGTTTAATTGGGGTGATTTGGGGACATTGGATTCATGATTTTCCAATTAACATTTTATCATGGCTGGGGATTATTGCATTAATTGGAATTATGGTAAACGATGGCTTGGTGCTCATTGAAAAATTTAATAATTATTTAAAAGAGGGCATGAAATATGATGAAGCGCTTATACAAGCCGGTATTTCAAGATTTAGAGCCATTATACTAACCACATTAACAACAGTAGCTGGTTTAGCGCCATTGCTGTTAGAAAAAAGCAGACAAGCACAATTTTTAAAACCGATGGCTATCTCTATTTCTTACGGAATGATCATTGCAACTGTTTTAACATTGGTGATGTTGCCTTTGTTCTTATCCGTTTCAAACTCAATAAAAGTATTTATTAAATGGATGCGTACCGGTAAAGAAGTTACAAAAGAAGAAGTTGAAAGAGCAATTATAGAATTAAAAAGTAACCATGATGAATTACAAGAATAAACTTAGCTTATTATTTTTATTATTAAGTTTCTCTGCAAGTTTTGCACAAGAATTGCTCACAAAAGAAAATGCAATTGGTGTTGCTTTAGAAAATAATTATGGCATTAAAATAGCAGATAATAACCTCAAAATTGCTGAAAATAACAAAGGTATTTTGAACTCGGGTTATTTACCTACTCTTTCCGGAACCGCAGGATCTACATTTAACAGAGACAATACTGACGCTATTTTTTCTAATGGAGAGGTAACAACCCTGAAAAACGCCAAAAGCAGCAGGTACAATGCCTCTGTAAGTTTAAATTACACGTTGTTTGACGGACTAGGCCGACTTTATAATTACAGGCAATTAAAAGAGCAATATAATTTATCGGAATTGCAAGCCAGGGAAACTATAGAAAAAACAATATTGCAATTATTTTCGGTCTATTTTAAAGTAGCCCAATTAACTGAAAATGTTTCGTTGCTAAATCAAAGTTTAAAAATTTCAAAGGATCGATTAATAAGGGCCAATTATCAATCGGATTATGGACAAAGCACAAAACTTGCGGTTCTTAATGCCGAAGTTGATGTAAATAATGACAGCATTGCTTTGCTAAATTCCATGCAGTTGTTATCAAATGCCAAACGAGATTTATATGTGGTGCTCGGAAAAAATGAAAGTCCGGATTTTTATGTTGACACACAAGTAATTTTTGTTGTAACCAAAAATAAACAAGAACTATTTGAGCAGGTGAAGACAAATAATATTACTTTGCTTCAAATTGAAAAGGATATAAAAATAAGTGATCTTCAGCTAAAAGCAAGTAAATCTGGGTATTTGCCGTCTATTGGGTTGACCAGTACGTATGGTTGGACTAAAAACAATAACAATTCAGCTTCTTTTTTAACAGAATCCACAAATACAGGTCTGACGACAGGTTTTAATCTAAAATGGGATTTATTTAACGGTGGCCGCACAAGTACACAAGTTCAAAATGCTAAAATAAATTATGAGACGCAACAATTTTTCAAACAGGAAAATGAACTTCAAATTACCAGAGATTTCAATAATACTTGGGAAAATTATAATACTAAATTATTTATACTTCAAACACAGGAAAAAAATGTTGAGACCAACAAACGCAACTTTTCAAGAACTGAAGAACAATTTAAATTAGGACAAATTACTTCTATTGAATTTAGACAGGCCCAGGTTAATTTATTAAATGCACAATCCAATTTAAATCAGGCAACTTACGATGCAAAAAATGCCGAATTAAAATTATTGCAACTTACAGGAGAACTTCTAAATACTGAGCTGTAAATACCATTAAAATTATTCAAAATTTACCAAAACCAACCTCGTTTAAAGCAAATTAAGCGAGGTTGTTTTTTTTTATAATTATTTAAAAGATGTTCTTGAAATTTCAATGATTTAGGTTCTTTAACTTAATTTTCATTATTTTCAACAAAAGAATCAAAAATGTTAATTTTCATAAGTTTTATTATTAAATTTATGAATTATTGTTTGAGTATTATTAATTTTATTAAAATATCATCAATACAGGCATAAGCTTCTATAAATATGCTATTTACACAAACTCAAAAGTGAAACGCAAAAGTCCTTCAAATACTTTAATAACAAAATAAACTTCAATATAGATAAAACTAAGTTTGTTTAGTATTTGGCAAAATTTAAAAGCCCAAAGAATCGAATGTAACATAAATTAAAATGATATAAATCATTTTAATTCATAAGTTTAGCATTTAATTTTGTAGAAACCTCCTTTAAATGAACACATTATTAATCTAAAATCTAGTCTTATGGAATCGCTGGAAAAAGTCAAAACAAGAGTGTTTAAATTTGGAAACAAAACCGCAGATGGCAATACCAAAATGAAAAATCTTCTTGGAGGTAAAGGTGCTAACCTGGCAGAAATGAGTTTAATTGGAATCCCCGTTCCTCCTGGATTTACAATTACTACAGAGGTTTGTACAGAATATAACCTACTTGGAAAAGATGCTGTAATACGCATGATTGCCTCAGAAGTTGCACAATCAATAGAAAATATTGAAAAAATAATGGGCACTAAATTTGGCGATAAAGATAACCCTTTATTGGTTTCTGTCCGTTCAGGCGCAAGAGCTTCCATGCCAGGTATGATGGATACAGTTTTGAATTTAGGTTTAAACGATGAATCAGTTGAAGGAATTGCAAAAAAAACTAAAAACGAACGCTTTGCATGGGATTCTTATCGTCGTTTTATTCAAATGTATGGGGATGTTGTATTGGGAATGAAACCTGAATCGAAAGATGATATTGATCCTTTTGAAGAAATTATGGAGCGTTTGAAAGAAAAAAGAGGGATTGAATTAGACACTGATTTTACAGTTCAGGATTTAAAAGATCTCGTTAATAACTTTAAAATTGCCATAAAAAAACGTACTGGCCAGGATTTCCCTACAAATCCTTGGAACCAACTTTGGGGTGCCGTTATTGCCGTTTTTAACAGTTGGAACGGAAATAGGGCTGTTTATTATAGAAAAATGCACGGCTACCCAGATGATTGGGGAACCGCCGTAAGCGTGCAAGCCATGGTTTATGGAAATATGGGCAATCAGTCAGGTACGGGCGTTTGTTTTACGCGTGATGCCTCAACGGGCGAAGATCAATTCAACGGTGAATATTTAATTAACGCACAAGGCGAAGATGTGGTTTCCGGTGCCAGAACGCCACAACAAATTACCAAATTAGGTTCCATGCGTTGGGCAAAATTGGCAAGGATTGACGAAGCCGACAGGGTTAAAAATTACCCTTCCTTAGAAGAATTAATGCCCGAAATTTATGGAGAGCTTAATGAATATCAACAAAAACTTGAAAATCATTACCGAGATATGCAAGATATGGAGTTTACCATACAAGAAGGTAAACTTTGGATGCTTCAAACCAGAAATGGAAAACGTACTGGTGCCGCAATGGTTAAAATTGCGACTAACCTCTTAAAAGAGGGTTTGATAGATGAAAAGGAAACACTATTACGCATTGAACCCAATAAATTAGATGAATTGTTGCACCCTGTTTTTGATCCAAAAGCATTAAATAAAGCAACGGTTATTGCTCAGGGATTGCCTGCTTCACCAGGCGCTGCATGCGGCCAGCTGGTTTTCTTTGCAGATGAGGCCCATAAATATAAAAATACGATTTTAGCACGAATTGAAACTTCTCCTGAAGATTTAGAAGGAATGAATATTGCAAATGGAATTTTAACGGCTCGTGGCGGTATGACTTCCCATGCGGCGGTTGTTGCCAGAGGTATGGGTAAATGTTGTATTTCTGGTGTTGGCGCTTTAAAAATTGATTATAAAAGTCGCACAATGGAAGTCAATGGAAAAGCATATCACGAAGGTGACTGGATTTCTTTAAATGGCTCAACAGGAAATATTTTTGAAGGAAACTTGCCAACTGTTGAAGCTGAGTTAAGCGGAGAATTTGCTGGAATTATGGAATTGGCCGACAAATATTCGACCATGAAAGTACGTACAAATGCCGATACGCCCAAAGATGCTAAAATGGCACGTAATTTTGGAGCGCAAGGAATCGGATTGACCAGAACGGAACATATGTTTTTTCATGAAGATCGCATCAAAGCCATGCGTGAAATGATTGTTGCCGAAACTGTGGAAGGCAGAAAAGCGGCTTTGGTAAAACTACTTCCAATGCAACGCACCGATTTTGAAGGAATTTTTGAAGCCATGCAAGAATTGCCGGTGACTATCCGCCTATTAGATCCTCCTTTGCATGAATTTGTCCCTCATGAATTGGCACAACAAGAAGAGTTGGCAAAAGAAATGAAAATCTCTCTGGAAACCATTAAAAACAAAGTGGCAGAATTGGAAGAGTTCAATCCGATGTTAGGTCATAGAGGGTGCAGATTGGGGAATACTTATCCTGAAATTACCGAAATGCAAACAAGAGCCATTATAGAAGCTGCTTTAAATTTAAAAGTCAGAGGTATTGTGGCAGTTCCTGAAATTATGGTTCCTTTAATTGGAACACTAAGCGAATTTACAGCGCAGGAAGATATCATTAGAGCCACTGCAAGTAAAGTATTCAAGGAAAGAAATGACACCATTAATTATTTGGTTGGTACCATGATTGAAATTCCAAGAGCAGCTTTAACAGCGGACTTAATAGCGCAACGCGCAGAGTTTTTCTCTTTTGGCACAAATGACTTAACACAAATGACCTTCGGGTATTCCCGTGATGATGTAGGTAAATTTTTACCGATATACATCAAAAAAGGAATTTTAGCGGTTGACCCTTTTGATGTCCTAGACCAGGAAGGTGTTGGACAATTGGTTAAAATGGGAACAGAAAAAGGCAGAAGCACAAAACCAAACCTAAAAGTCGGTATTTGTGGTGAGCACGGAGGCGAACCAAGTTCTATAGCCTTTTGCTACAAAACTGGTTTAGACTATGTTAGTTGCTCGCCATTTAGAGTTCCAATTGCAAGGGTTGCGGCTGCACAGGCCGCGATAAAGTAAGTTTTGAATTGTTGGTTTAAATGTTATTCGTTACTGGTTTTAAAATTTAATATTTAACTTATAACATTTAACCTTTTTCACCTATTGCCTAAATAAACTTTTTACTTTTATAATTGTCATTTGTTATTTACCTTAGCAATATGATTAATATTGTAATCCTTGGCGGTGGAAATGTAGCCTATCATTTAACAAATGCATTGTTGCAAAACAGTGCCGTCAATGTTGTTCAGGTTTATAATAGAAGTTTAGAGAAAATTGGTTGTTTTAAAAATAAGACAGAAATCACAAACAAGCTATCGGAATTGAAGGACGCAGATATTTATATTCTTGCAGTTTCCGACAATGCCATCTCGCAACTTTCTTCAACCTTAAATTTAAAAAACAAATTGGTGGTCCACACTTCGGGAAGTATGGCTATGGATGAACTTAAATCAATTTCAAATAAAGGTGTTTTCTATATGTTGCAAACCTTTTCCAAAGAACGAAAAATTGATTTTTCAGCTGTTCCCATTTGCATTGAAGCCGAAACTGAAAAAGATTTAATGCTGTTGGAAACTTTGGCAACATCAATTTCAAAAAATTGTTACCACATTAATTCCAATCAGCGAAAAAGTTTGCATGTTGCTGCCGTTTTTGTGAATAATTTCGTGAATCATTTGTATCACATTGGAAATGAGATTTGTGAAGAAAATAATGTTCCTTTTGAAATATTTCTTCCTTTAATTCTTGAAACTGCCAATAAAATAACTAAATTAACGCCTTATAAAGCACAAACCGGACCTGCAATACGAAATGACACCAAAACCATTGAAAAACATAAAGCAATGCTAACTAAAAATCAGCAAGATATTTATACATTGCTTACAAAATCAATTTACAACACCTATGGAGAAAAGTTATAAAGAAATTATGCCTCAAATCACCACCTTTATTTTTGATGTGGACGGAGTGCTGACAAATGGAAATGTTAGAGTTACAGAAACAGGCGAATTGCTGCGTGAAATGAATATTAAAGATGGATATGCGCTAAAAACAGCATTAAGTGCCGGATACCGTGTTTGCATTATTTCTGGAGGAACCAATGAAGGTGTGCGTATGCGATTAAGTGCTCTGGGCATTACCGACATCTACTTGGGAACCCATCATAAAACAGACCAATTTAATGACTATTTAAACAATTATAATATTAAACCCGAACAAGTGCTGTATATGGGCGATGACATCCCCGATTTTCAGGTTATGAAAAAAGTAGGATTGCCTTGCTGCCCGAAAGACGCTGTTCCGGAAATTCAGGATATTTCTCTATATATTTCTCAAAAAAAAGGCGGAAATGGCTGTGTTCGTGATGTGATCGAGCAAGTTTTAAAAGTTCAGGGAAAATGGGATTTTCAATTTAACGCTAAATTATTTTAATTATTAATTATACTATTATGAAAAAAAGCACATTACTCATTATTGTTTTACTGTTTTCAATTACCAGCAACTCCCAATCCATTATAGGAAAATGGAAAACCATTGACGATGTAACAGGAAAAGAAAAATCAATTGTTGAAATTTATCAGGTTGAAGGAAAGATCTACGCTAAAATTGATAAATTATTGACAAAAGGCGAAGAGAATAAAATTTGTGAAAATTGTGAAGGTGACAATAAAAACAAACCGATGAAAGGAATGGTTATCATTAATGGTTTAACCAAAGATGGAGACGAATGGAATGGTGCAAAAATACTTGACCCAAAAACAGGAAAAGAATACAAATGCTACCTTGCTTTAGAAAATCCAGATAAATTGAAAGTCCGTGGTTATATAGGCTTCGCAATATTGGGAAGAACGCAATATTGGTATAAAGTTACAAATTAGCAGCCCCAATTTCTTTTTAAAAGACGCCGTTTCTGAGATTCAAAATATTTCCATATAATTCGGAAAAAAAGCCGGAGATGGTTTGGTGCGCAACATGATTGAGCAAGTTTTAAAAGTTCAGGGGAAATGGGATTTTCACTCTGACGCTAAATTATTTTAATTATTAATTATACAACTATGAAATGCGCATAACGCAAACACGATATAATCACCTATGAAAATATGCGCATTACATATGACAAAAAAAAACAATAAATAATTACATATGAAAAAAAACATATTACTCATTATTATTTTACTCTTTTCAATTACTGGCAACTCCCAATCCATTATAGGAAAATGGAAAACCATTGACGATAAAACAGGCAATGAAAAATCAATTGTTGAAATTTATCAGGTTGAAGGAAAGATCTACGCTAAAATTGATAGACTATTGAAAAAAGGCGATGAGAATAAAATTTGTGAAAATTGTGAAGGTGCCAATAAAAACAAACCGCTTAAGGGAATGATGATTATTAATGGCTTAACCAAAGACGGAAACGAATGGAATGGCGCAAAAATACTTGATCCAAAAACAGGAAATGAATACAAATGTTATATCACGTTAGAAAAGCCCGAAAAACTAAAAGTGCGTGGTTATTTAGGTTTTGCATTGTTGGGAAGAACGCAATATTGGTACAGAATTTGATGATAATTCAATAATATTCTTAAAATCAAGAATATTTAATAATTCTTTTTTCACCGCTATGAAAATAATCAATCATTCTTCTTTAAAATGGAAAGAAATCATAATTATTATATTTATATTACTTTAACTCGTTGTGCATTTAAATAATGCTAATTTTTAACTTATTTATATTTCTATCAAAAACAAACTTATTTATAAATTGGATGATTGTTAAAGAGGTTAGTTTTGAGAGTATTCTTGTTTTAAAAC